>Ga0268299_1001802_pt1 | contig 32075 bp, 29 predicted proteins | sample NOBtaG_FD_193484 | JGI IMG/M metagenome (GOLD analysis project Ga0268299, IMG submission 193484) | Activated sludge microbial communities from bioreactor in Nijmegen, Gelderland, Netherland - NOB reactor | ecosystem: Engineered > Bioreactor > Aerobic > Activated sludge | place: Netherlands... | reverse complement strand
GATGAACCGCTTCCGCCGAGTACTGATCCGCTGGGAGAAGAAAGATGAAAACTATCTCGCCATGCTGCATCTGACTCTTGGCATCATCGCGCTACGCGGGGCGGGATTATTCGGATAGGCTCTAAGGATTGCCAATTGCCGTTCGCCCGATTGTGGGTCGTGCAGAGCAATTGGCAGTTGGACGAGCTGTCGCCGCTTGGAGCTGTGCGTGTTTGCGTATCAGCACTTCGGCCTCAAAAGGAAGATCAGCTCAGCGGAAAGCTGTCGTGCCTCTCGATGCGAGTTATTCCCACCCAGTGTACTGAATCGCGTCTTTACTCTCTTCTGCGCAACGTGGAACCAACGCTGCGCCGTTGACAGAACACTCTGACCAGACAATCCATTGCTGCACTGCTTAGCTGGAAATGTCATGATTACCGTGCAACCGGATTGAGACAATCTGTCGAGCAATCGCGCAAGCGCAGCGGGCGCCTCACCTTTTCGACTGAATGATGATGTGGGTCTCTCGTCTGGAGGAGGATATCTACCCGTTCCACTAACTTTCCCACAGTCACCGCGAGCGATCGTTTCGAGTACGTGATAGAACCTGCTGTAATGCACGCCTGAATACGGCGGATCCACAAATACAAGATCGGTGTGCTTGAAACTCGCTGCGATTTGCACGGCGTCGGCGACTTTCGCACTCCCGCGAACGCGCGCGACCACCGGACCAAGTGCGGAAAGGGCCTTTCTCGCATACTCCATCGGACACCTTTTCCACGCTTCTCGAAGAAATGGTCCGGCGGTTCGGTTTGCCTTAAACGGTTGCGCCGTATGGCCTGGCGACGCCACGCACTGACTTGCCGCGACAATTGTAACGGCTCGACAGAGGCACGCAGACGGTTCATCTGTAGGTAGCGTCCGTAACATCGCGTCGAAGGTAAGCGATTGGGTCGGGCTGAAGTAGTAGCCTCCGTAGCTCGTCCAAACGATGCAATCGGGCAGTGGCTCTTCACAAAGCTGCTTGGCTCTACTAGACCACGCTGCGGTGTTCAAACCATGCGAATCCAGTGCAGAAGCCCTACTCCAATTTGAAAGCTCGCGCCGAGTCGCGTCTGCTGAGGTAAGCCACCGTTCGGCCCTTGCAACACTTTGATTCGCATGCGTTCGTGTTAAGACGGCAGACGCCAGCGCGATCGAATAAGACTGAAGGTCAAATGCGCAAACCGGCCTATCGATGTTCTGGGCCGCAAACCACGACACGCTTGCCGCGCCGCAGAAGAGGTCAACGATGCATTCGCCCTTAACAGCCTCTGACTTCAGAAGAGAGCCCAGCCCATTCTGAAGCATTGCACGTTTTGATCCCATGTACTTCATATGGCCAACCCCCAAAGCGCCACCCGTTCAGACGAGCAAAGCAGCGCGGCGGCTGGGGCTTTGTCTCGCCACATAACCCGGCGAGACGAATCTGTCGGCGGGCCCTTCATCCAAGCATCCAATTCACTTGTAGCGTCGGCCACATCTGTCCAAAGGTCTGAAAACATCGTGGGCGGATTAGCTGCGCTCCAGAGCCCACGTTCCTCTCCCATTCGAGACCACCAAAATTGAAGTTCCTTCCGATTAAAGAGCGGTAACGCCTCGACCAGTTCCTGGTTCGCGCCGGTTGCGACGCGAAGTAATAGAAGTGCCCGCGCGAGCACCTGTCTGGAGTGGTGTGGATCGTCAGGACCCAACGTGCCTGCTGCATCGACGAGAACTTGTGGTGTTGTTGTCAAGTCGGCGTAGTTAAGGAATCGATCCCATTGATCTGAATTCAATTCACCTGGCGTCACACCCCGAAGCATCATACGCGCTTGGCGTGCGAACATTGCCCGCGCCTGGGCACGAGTTCGGCCATGCGCGTGGCTGTTGCGAAATGCCAATTCAAGGCTGAGCCTTAGAAGGTGACGGTCCAACACGGGAAACGGGCTTACCGGGCCTGGTTCACATAGCTCCCAGAGTCGGCCGACCGTGTCAAGCGTATCTCGAAGCGGCAGTGCGGCCGGAGATGTATAAGCCGTCGGACGATAGCTCGCCAAGTTTCTCGCCTCACGATCGTCTGTCAGCCGACGGATATCAAGGCCCCATTGCAGCAACCATCGTGTTGCGATGAAATTCGCGCCTGCGGCGAATTGACTGAGCCATTCACGGAGTGCAACCCCACCGGGACGAATGACACTAAACACCGTCCGTGCGCCCGCGGGGCTCGCAGCCCACTCTTGTAGCGCATCCCATGTGAAGGTGTGGGTGCCTTCGCCGGTCAAACAATCGCATCTTGATCGCGGGATTACGATGATGTGCTGCCGGTTGAACACACCCACGCCTTCCCCCGCAAGGACCGACATCGCGGCGCGCAACTCGGCGTAGTATCCGAGATGCCGCGCCGCATCTGAGTCGCCCGCGAGTTCGGCCGCTACGGCACGGCCGAAATATGACCAACCGTCAAAGCAGTGAAGCATGCTGGATGCGGACACGTATTCGCTTAGCTGCGTATGAACGAACTGCTTGCCTGGCTGTGTGTCTCTCTTGATTGCCTTCACGCAGTCAGATCGATACCGATTACGCGGAGATAGCCAGCGTTTTCCGGCCCAATGCTGGCGAACCCTAACCATGGAGTCGCTGATTGAATGTCGATCGGCCGTTAATAGTTTCGCTTTATTTGCGGCGCTAAGCGGCATTCTCTCAATACCCCAATAGTTTGAGGACGCGCTTCGCGGCGGCGGCAACATCTCCCTTGCCATCAGCGATATGGCGAAGTACGTGCCGACGAAGCTCCTTGTATCCGCCACTGCCTCTGAACGCGGCCTTCTGAGTTGCTTGTGATTCGGTTAGATCCGGCGCGCTCGACGCACGCCAGTCGTAGCTTGACATCGCGTTAGCGACACTCTTGAGAAACTTGCTGAGCGTCGCCGCCTTTTTCAGCGAGGTGATTGCTTCGCTCACTTGTGCTTCATCTGATCCTCCGGAGCCCTTCCGCCCGCCCCATTTGTTTAACGCGAGTGCGTCCGCGGAAACAAACGACAAGTCATTGAAGACCTGAAGGAGGATGCGAAGGCCTTGGTCTTGATTCATTAGCGTGTTCGGACCAAGAAATGCCAAGTCGTCCTTATCATCAAAAAGCGTCACATGTTTTTGCTTTCGGAGCGCCTTTGTCCAGGACTCATCAGCATCTGCGACTGCGTCGCGCAAGTACTGACCAGCCACAATCACAAACGCAGCCTGTTCAGCCCGGCTCCAAGGCAACACCGTTTCATGCTTACCCACGGTCGATCCGAATAGCCCGCCAATCGCGACACCCGGTCCCTCCCAACTCTTGATAAATGCAGCGAGCAGTGATCGCACCCATGCTGCCTGAGTTACCATGACTCCCTTGTAGCCCCTCTCTCCGAGCATATTGATGCGGTGATACCAAGGGCTGTCTGGGTGAGACCACAGCAGATCAACGAGCTCCTGAGATCGGGTTTCCCGGTAGATGATGTGGCCTTCAAATCGCGTCAACCAGTCTTCTGCACGTAGCAGCGGGTATAGATCGAACGCGAGACTCGCGTTGATTTTTTTTGGCTTTATATTGATGGTGTAGAATAGGTACGCCTGCCAACTTAGGTCGAGTCCGACAAACGCGACGACTGGCAATTCAAAATCCCCGTCGAAATCCGCATCTTCGAATGCCCAGAGCCTGTGCTGCCCGTCAATAACTTCGATTGGCGGAAGTGATTTGTGACTCCAGCCTGGGCCCGAATACTTCTCAGGGAGCTTGACTTGAGCAATTCCATCGGCGCCGTCCTTGACGATGACCAAGTCAGCCTTGTCTATTGCCTTGCCAAACCTCTTGTCGCCGGACGTGAGAATGTTGACGACTATGGCCGTTGGAAGCCAGCCGGGCTTACGCAGATCACTGAATTCTCCTGATTCACGCTTCGCTTTACTGAGCTCCGACCATGGGTACCCGAAGCGGACAAATCGGCCAATTTCATCGGAACGTTGTTGCTCATGGCGTCGCTGAATGCCCAGGTCCTGTGAGCCTCGCTTTCGTTCGGTGGTGCGCGCGTATATTCCGCTCAGCGCTTTCAGGTCGGCCGCTTGGATGCTGAACTGGTAGAACCAGTGCTGTGGTTCGGCGCGTTTCTGCGCCGCCGACCATCTAACTTCGTCCCAGACAGTTAGCCACTGTTTCACTTTCAGCGCCGTCACCGGGCTCAAAGGCGTTTGTTTCGACATGGTCTATGCGTCCTTCCTGCGTTCGCATTTGATTCAATCGACATATGCATCACAACTCCGATGGAGATCGGTACTGGCCGCCGTTCTTGCGGTTTGAGGTGCGGAAGTCGCAACCTGGGTAGTGGTCGTTGCCCCTGAGGGCGATACGGCTGGCCACGATGCGCTGAGGAAGAGTTTGACGTCTTCGATGTCGGCCGCGCCGTCGTTACTTTGGTCCTTCACGTGATTGACGATGACAGCGATGGCCTTGGGCTTCTTTCGCTGGCCGTTTCCCGCGTTGTATTCCAAGAGCGTCATCTGCCCGGCGAGAGGCGAGCCGTCGTATCTAGTGCAGTTGAGCTTTTCGAGGCCGCGCATATTGAAGTTGGCGGCGAAGTACTTGAAGAAGGTGAGCTCGAATGCATCGTCATAGTTGCAGTAGACGAACTTCTTGCGGAGGGTGTCGAGATTGAATTGGAGGTAGGCTTCGACTTCCTTCTGGATGTCGGCGTACTGGGTGTAAAACTCGTCCTGCTTTGCCGACTTGGCAGCGTGCAGGCTTCGGTTAAGCGGCTTTTCCGCGACCTTGCCGACTGCCGGTCTGACGCGCGATGCGAATTTCTTCCGTGCCATGCTGGGGAATCTAGCCTATGCGTCGGATGCGAACAAGGTCCGAACTTCGCCACAATTCACATTCATCATCTCTCCTACTTACCATGGCGCAATCACTGGGACTTTCTATCCATGCGAAATCACGCACCCCGCAAACGCCGCGATATCCTTCCCATTCGCCGCCGCATCGCCGTTCATGTCCGCGGCGGCCACGTGGTTCGGATCCGCATCATCCCCCAGCAGCACGGACACGAACGTCTGCAGCTCCGCCGCTCCAATGCTGCCATCGCGGTCGAAGTCGCAGCGCGGGTAGACCACGAAATTGATCTGGGTGGACTGGGTTTGAGTCGCCGTTGCGCACAGACTGCCGGGCGCGGTGACCTTCTCAACCGCCGTCACCAGGTAGCTTCCCGGCGCCAGGGCGCCGGCGGAAACGTCGGTGAAGCGGTTGGTGATGACCGGCAGGCAGATGCCGCCGCTGTTGCGGATGGACCAGTCGATGTGAAAGTGCGTCGGCGTCACCCACACACCAACGGCATCGCAGACGGAGTAGCACGATGACGGAAAAGAATCGGCCACCCGCACCGTGACGGCCTGGGTCTCCCACGGCGCGGCCGGCGTCACCGAGATTTGCAGCGCGGCCCAGACCGGCGTCGAAACCAGCAGCAAAAATACACCGCCTGCACAACAGAATCTTGCCATGATCGCCTCCCATTTCGAGCAAAATGCGCCATGGTGTAGCGTCCCCCCTCCGCGGGGGACGACGTACAATTCACAATTCCACGCGTATCCGCGCCATCCACTGCCCCCCACAGAGGGGGACGCCACGCGCACAATATACACAGGCGTCCGCCTGATTTGCACGCTTGCCGAACGAAGTCGGAGGTGGGAACGCGGATCGGGGAAGGGGGGACAAAAACGAGAATTCCCCGTTCCGCGTTCCGACTTCCGCGTTCGGCATCGCCGAAATCGGCCCGCCATGCCGGATTCGCCTTCCCACCCCCCGGCGAATAAACTCAGGCAAGCAGGAACACGTCCGAACCGATAAAGGGTCTCCCGTTGCCGAACCCGGCTGCGGTGGGAGTATTTGCATGCCGATGCTGACGGTCCTGCAGGGGCCGGACAAGGGGCGCACTTATCAGACGCCCGTCGATGAACCCACCCTGCTGGGGCGGACCAGCACCGTCGTGCCCCTGACCGACTACACCGTCAGCCGCCGCCACGCCGAAATCAAACCCGTCGCCGGCGGCTGGATCCTCGAAGACCTCAAGAGCGCCAACGGCACCTACCTCAACGGCAAGCGCATCGAGCGGCCCATCCGTCTCAAGCACGGCGACCAGATCCGCACCGGCGGCACCCTCTTCGTCTGGGGCGGACGCGACGAGCGCGGGCTTCAGGCCGGACGCGGCGTGCTGTCGGTGGTCAGCGACGTGATCGACCTCGACATCGGTGGCAATCGCGTGGATGCGTCCATCACCAGTTCGGTGCCGACCATGGACGACAGCATGATCCTCGCATCGCCCGCGGCGGCCGAGGCCGTGCGGGCGTGGCGGGTCTTGTCGAGCCTGCTCGAAACCGTCGGGGCCGTGCCGACGGCGCAGGAACTGCTGGAGCACGTGATGGACATCCTCTTCCACGAGGTGCCCGCCGATCACGGCTTCATCCTCATGCGCGGCATCGGCGACGCCGGTCTCGAACCGACCGTGATCCGCCACAAAACCGCCGAGGAAGGCCCGATCCAGACCAGCAAGACGATCATCGAACACGTCCTGCAGCACCGCGAAGGTGTGCTCTCCTCCAATGCCATGAGCGACGAACGCTTCAGCGGACAGCGCCGCAGCGGCAGCATACAGGCCATGGGCCTGCAGTCGGTCATCTGCGTGCCGATCGTCTCGCGCGACGACGTGCTCGGCATCATTCACCTCGACAGCGCCATGTCGACGCACATCTATTCCGAAGATCAGCTCCGCCTGGTGACCGCCATCGGACGCATGGCCGGCATGGCGGTGGAGAATGCCCGGCTGGTTGCTGACCGGATGCGCACCGAACGGCTGGCCGCCACGGGCGAGACCGTCGCGTCGCTGTCGCACCACATCAAGAACATCGTGCAGGGCATGATGAGCGGCTCAGACGTGGTGGAGATGGGCGTGCAGAAGCAGTCCATCGCCACCATCGACCAGGGCTGGCAGATCGTCAAGCGCAATCTCGACAAGATCATGTCGCTGACCATGAACATGCTGGCCTACGCCAAGGAGCGCGAGCCGAAACTGGAGACGGTGCCGTTCGGCACGGTCGTCGCCGACTGCATCGAACTGGTGCAGCGCAAGGCCGATGACAAGGGCGTGCTGCTGATTGGCGAGGTGGAGGACAGCCTGCCCGCGATTCCGCTGGATGTTGACGGGATTCACCAGGTGATCCTGAACATCGTCACCAACGCCATCGATGCCGCCCCGAAAACGACCGGCGTCGTCACGGTCAAGGCGTCATTCGACGTGCAAAAAATGCAGGTCGTACTGACCGTCGGTGATAACGGGCCGGGCATCCCCGAAGAGGCGCGCGACCGGGTCTTCGATGCGTTCTTTTCGACCAAGGGCCACGGCGGCACCGGCCTGGGCCTCGCGGTCTCCAAAAAGATCATCGAAGAGCACTACGGCACGATTCAACTGAACTCGATCACCGGCGAAGGCACGCTGATTCGCATCACCCTGCCCGCGATGCAGGCCTCGGGCGTGGACAGCGCCGCGACGCACGGCCCGGGCACGCACTAATTTGTCGGTTTTCGAGTCTGCCAGACGCACGCATCCCGTCCTACCCGATCTCATTCCCCGACAAGCATCTCGATGAAGGCGCCCATGTCGGCGGCGTTGATCGCGCCATCTGCATTGATATCCGCCCGGCGTACGAAGCAGCCCGCATGGGCAGCAGCATAGGCCGGCGAATCGACGAGCGCCATCACAAATGAGGCGATGTCGCCACCATTGATCACCCCGTTGCAGTCCATGTCACCGCGCGGATTCAGCAGGACCGTGTCCAGATGCGTGCTCAAGGCGCGAATGCTGATCAGCGCCGCAAGCTGCGCCTCTTCCAATGACATGACAAAACCAACATGGATGTGGCCGGCGGCGGCGTTGTAGGCGGGATCGGTCGGGTCGGCATGCATCGCGTGCCACCAGCAACCGTGGTAGCCGATGTAATTGGACAAATATCTGCTGTTGTCAATTACACTCAAATGCGGGACGAGGTCGTCGAGCGCAGGCTCATCCAGAATGCCCTGGATGATCTGATTCGCGGGGAGCGTAGTGAACCGCTCGGTCAGCGGCGGCTCCAGATCGATCAGCGGAATCCCGGCCTCGGGTCGAAGCGGCGCGGTGAAATCAGCCGACCATGACGGCGTGACGTACGTGCGATTACCCCCTTCCACCGTCCAGTTTTGGTTGTTCGACGCCCGGCTGAAGGTGATGAGCCCGATTGGCTTCATCGCATTCAGCAGCGGCCACCAGTCTTCGGACGTGTCCTGGTAGTCAACCTCAAAATCGCCGACGCCCTGACCCACGCCGTTGGGAAACTCGGGAAAGAAGGAGTAGATGTTGTATCCGCGATTCTCCCAGTTTGCCCCGACCCAGCCCTCGGGGTTCTGCACGGCACGCTGGCTGAAGCGGCGGACGATTTCGTTCGTGGGCGGCCAGTAACCGGTCACCAGCACGTGCGGCAGTCCGTTATTCAACAGTTGTAGATGATTGACCGGGCCATCCACGCCCCAGGAGGGCGGCAACTCAATCTGCCGCGCGTACCCGGGCAACGGCGAGCCCTCCGGCACCGGGACGATCTGCGCCGATGTACGCTGAGCCAGTCCGGACAAGAGTACGCCGAGTACCAGAAGCAGAACTGGCCGCGCCGACATCATTCTGCCGGGCCGCCTGCCGATTCGACTCACGCCCAATCTTTGACAGGACAGTTCATGCGGTCGCGTGATCAAAGACTCGCGTGTAACTTGGCCCAGACCCTTCACGCAGACGGTGCGGAGACGCAACATTGGAATCCACTCCACTCGAATCAACCGCGCGACGAATCTCGACTCGTGGCGACCGGGTGCGGACCGCGTGGAAACACGCGCCGACGTCAGTTCCATTCCGCCCAGTGTCTACATGCTACCTCAAACGCGCCGGCCAGCGCATGACTGTGCGTGTCCGTAGTCTCGACTCGCATCGGATCGTCGGGTTTGTGAAGAATTGCACAATGTCGATGCCCTGCGAACCCGCGGCATTAAGCGCCGAACTCGCCGAATGGCCCCAAAATCCGCGAATTCTCTTGGCATTCCGCAAACCCCCATTAAAATGGAACGGAGACACCGAATTCGGCTCGCGAAGGAGGTATCGGCATGTCATTTGTTCGAGACGTACTTGCCAGCAAGACCGGCGACGTGGCCACCATCGATCGCGATGCGACCGTGCTGGAGGCCGCGCGCAAAATGCGCGAGCGCCACATCGGCGCCCTGGTGGTGTTGTCAGAAGGGCGTATCGTCGGCATATTTACAGAGCGCGATATGTTGTATCGCATCGTCGCCGCCGAGCGCGACCCATCCTCGACGCTTGTCTGTGATGTCATGACCGACCGCGTCGCCTTCTGCGAGTCCGACACGTCCCTCGAGGCCTGCCGCACCGCCATGACCCGCAACCGCATCCGACACCTGCCCGTGGTGGAGGGCGGCGGCCTGCGCGGCATGATCTCAAGCGGCGACATCCTCGCCCGCGAACTGGCCGATCAGCAGGAGACCATTCGCTGGATGCACGAGTACATGCACGGCACGATGTAGCCTGACATCATGCGGGTTCTCGTTCGTACAGATTCGCATTCGCCCGAACGAGTATCCTTCGGTTAATCACTCGCAACATCTCGCGGCACCAGCCGGTAAATCACGCCCACCGGTTCCAGATGGAACGACGCGTTGACCCAATCATGGTTGTACCTGGCGGCGCTGTCGCAGGTGAACGCTCGCCCGCGCCGCACGAAGTCGCTGGCCGATTCCGCCGTCCCCGACACGCTTGGCCCGATCTGACGAAGATCGGCACTTCCTTCAATTGAGACATCGGGCGATACGCCGAGCACGTCGCGCACGTAGATCAATGGGTTGCGAATCGCTGAATCGGCCAGCAGCACCCCGTCCGGCGCGGCTGTCAACAGCGCCTCGCGCGCGTAACGTTCGGCGCCGGCGTCGCCATTCTTCCGCGGACGCAGGAAAAACGACGCCGTATCGCGATACGGAATGTCCCGGCCGACGCCGATGTCGATGCCCATCCGCTTCACCGCAGTCGGCAGCACCTCATACACCGCAATCGGAAGCAGTGCGAGGCCCAGCATCACACCGCGCAGGGCCGGTCGGGCGTGAATCCACTGCCTCATCGCCACGGCTGCCGCAATCGGAATCACCAGGTAGCTCGTGAAGAAGAACACATACTGATCCGGGACGCGATACCGAAAAGCAAAGGCGAAATTGACGCAAAACAATGCCGTCAGGATGATCCCGAGCCATCGCAATTCAACGCGGCTCCAGATGACCCACGCGCCTGCAGCCGCCGCGACGATCAACGGCGTCGGAAAGTTCAAGCCAAAGTATCCGGCCGTGCGCAGAACCTGGCGGAGCCAGTCCACCTCGGTATTGAGCACTTTGTCTTGTATGATCGAGTTGCCGAACAGGGCTGACCGCAGGGCCTCTTCCCACGTCGCCCCGCCTCGCACCTGCCACACCACCATGAGCCAGTACGGTGACGCGCCCAGCACGAACGCCCCGACGATCGGCAGAATATTCCTCCACGCAAGCCGTTGATGTCGAATCAGCCAGATTACGAGCAGCCCGTACGCCGGCACATGCAGCAGCGCCAGCAGATGATTCGAGACCGACAACCCATTGACCAGCGCGGCGGCATAAAGCCAGCCGGACCGGTTGGTGCGAATGAACCGCTCCACCAGCCATAATTCTATAAACGTACACAGTCCATAAAGGCTGTAGACCTCGGCGATGACTGCGTGTGTCCAAAAGGTATGCGCCAACCCGAGCATCAGCGTCGCACACGCAGCCGCCCAGCGGCTGCGCGAGAGCGTCCAGAACAAGTCGAATGCCACAGCCAGCGTGGCGGCGCCACACACCGCCGAGAACAAATTGACCCGATATGCAAACGATCCAAACGGCAGGAACGCAAAGAGCCGCGCAAGAAAGATGTACAACGGATGGGCCAGCGCAAGCCCGAGTTCACCCGTGTAGTCCGCCTGATGCACCCGCCCCTGAAACGTGGCGCCGTCCTGCCACAACACGCCGGGCGCGCAAGTGACGACATAGACAATCAAAGCGATTCCGGAGGCCAGCAGCGCCGACGGAAGCCGCCGCTGCGCCACTGCCGGATTGATCGAACCTGTCATACGGGGGATTGTAAGCCTTTAGAGCGCGACGCCGTGCTCGGTCAACGCGGCACGAAGCCGGCCGACGGATTGTACTTCGCCGAGTTTCGCGGCATTGAAGAGCACGCCGAACTCCTGTTCGAGCGCCGACATTAGATTGATGTGATTCAGCGAGTCCCAGGTATCCACGTCGTCTGGCGTCAGCGCATCGGTGACGTCCGTCGGCGACATACCCAGTATCGCCGCCACGGTCTTTCGAAATCGTTCGTCGTTGCTCGCCGCCATCGTGGTCATTTCGGCATCACCGCCGCGTCAATCGTTATCCAAATGGGAAGATCCAGGTCGGCCCGGCTCAAATCCCACTCCCAGCGCTGCACATCCTCACCATTATCGGCCAGTCGCATACCACTGTCGCGATAGAAACCCGAAAACGGTTGATTCTTCGGCGTGGGCTTGAACAGGCAAATCAAACGCGCCGCGCCTGCCTCTCTCGCGAAACGGGCAATCCACTTCAGGAAACTTTGCTCGACCGTGCGGCCCAGCACACGGCAGCTCATCAGAAATATCTGTGAAACCCAGTCTACCCCGGACCGCTCCACCACGGCCGCGCCAATTATACCATTGTCACCGAATCGGTCCACCAGCCGCGCCGTCAGCACATGGCAATCCGGCGATTCCTGATATTTCCGAATGTCGGCATCCGTGCAGCGAATTGCATGCATGTTGAACTGGTTGGTCCGCTGCGTCAGTTGCGCCACCCGGGCCGTCTGCATCGCATCATCCACCGCGATGGACAACCGCATGTCGAGACTGCGGTAGAACGACGGCATGTCCACCGCCGCGGCCGCCGCCATCCGCCGCCCGGCATCAGCGACGTACATCACGCCGCGCTGCCGGTCCTCCTCGGTGAGGGTCCACTGCTCAAAGCAATCCAGCGACTCCACCACCGCGGCATGATTCGACGAATCTTCGCCGAGTTGAACCGTGGTCACCTCGGGGAGCGACGCCCGCATCAATTCACACTCCACGGGACTGTCGTCTAAAAATACAAAGCTGTCAAGCCCCAGGTTCAACTCCTGTGACATCTGTCGCAGATTGTCGGGCTTCGGCGACCAGTTCGCCTTGATATTGGCAAAATGGGCGGTTTTGAGCACCATGTTGGGGTGTCGCGCCAGCACGTCTTCGACGATGCCAGGCTCGTTCTTGCTGGCAATGCACAGCACCACGCCTCGCTGATAAAGATCGAGCACGCGCCGCTGAAACGCCACATAGGCGCTGCCGGGATGATCCGGCCCGAGTTCGATGCCCTCGATCCCAACATCACCCACCACGCCACCCCACAGCGTGTTGTCGGCGTCCAGCACCAGCACCTTCTTCGTCAAGCCCGCCAGTGGACGAATATGACGGATATAGAAACCTGCGAGCGCCCACAATCTCGCCGGCGCGATCGGCATCCGCGCCAGCAGCGCCAGCCGCCGATCCGTCCATTGCCGTCGCCCATGCCATGCGATCAGACTGTCATAATCCATCACATGCGCATTGCCGATGTCTGCCGCAATCTTTGTGAGTTCATCATTGACGCGCATGATGAGCGCCGCCTGCGAATGCCCGGACGTGCGGTCCGCGATCCCCATCGCCGCCCAGCCCGGCTGCTCGCAGCCCTGAATCAGGATGCGCGCGTCACTTCGCTGGCGATACGATTTCAACGCCGACCCGATTCCCGCCAGCCAGTCATCCGCAAGGCGATTGGCCTCCGCCGGGGCAAGGCTGTTGAAGGCGTCGTAAATCGCCGGACACCCGTCCTTGAGCCGCTCGGCCAGGATAATGACATCCGGCTTGAACGTCGCCAGGCTCGACGCCGGATCGATCAGCGCCTGCAGCGACTGGCCGAATGGCGTGAAGTGGGTCTCAATCGCCAGCCCGGCGCGCAGGCCCTGGAGCTGCAACGCGGTGCGAATCGGATCGGCGGTGTAAGACGCAAGGCACGCAACGCGCAGCGGCTTCGCGCCCAGCGCTGCGACCTGCGGCAACAGCGTCCGCGCAGCCTGCGCCAGGGCGACCACCGTCGGGTCGCCTTCAAGCGCCGCCAAAGTCTGGGCAACTTCGCGCGGCGTGAGTGCGCTCACTCCTGGATCATTCAAATTCATGCGTCTTCCGATGCGGCGTCAAAGCGATTCGCCTCCGGCGCACCCTGTTCCCCACCCGGCACACCCTCGAATGACGGCCGAATGCCGCCGTCCGGCCGAAGTTTGGCACTGCGGCGTCGCGGCCGCCGCCAGCCGATCTGCTTGCCACGCGGCACGCCGCCGATATTCGCAAAAGCCGGAACATCGCGCGTCAACTCGCAATTGGCATGCACGACCGCGCCATAGCCCACCCGCACGCCCGGCAGGATCCTGGTCATCATTCCGATGAACGAAAAGGACTCGATGACGATGGGCCGCTCAATTGTATGCTGCTGATCCCGCGGGGCCATGTGCGACATGCTGATCAATTGACCGGGGTCCGCGGGCCGCTCGATGACGCCCGTGGCGCTGTACAAGTGCGCGTTGGACGAAATTCCGACGTAGTCGCCGATCGTCACGCCCCCGCGGCCGGCAATGTGTACGCCCGGCCCGAGGTGGACATACTCCCCGATCTCAATCGAGCCGCGCTGCTTGTGCCGCCGCTCGCCCGCCGCCAATCTTACATTTGTATCAATATGGCAGTCGGATCCGATGGACACATTCGCCGGGCCCCAGATTTCGACGCCCTGATCGATCAGCGTATCGGTGCCCAGGCTCTTGAGCCGTGCCTTCCAGTAGCAACTCCGAAGGAAGAACCCGGCGGCGTTTCGCGTAAACGTTCGGGCCAGCGTCTCGACAAACCAAGAGAGAACAGGAATGCGGGCGCAGAGCATGATCAATGCCTGAATCAGCGCCATGATTGCGCGGACAATCGTGCCCCCAATCAGCCAGGGCACTGTTCGTCGCACGTTCTGCGGCTCGGTGATCTGCCCCTGCAGCGCGGCAAGCACGAAATCCAGCGAATATACGATCCATCCTGGCTTGGTCTGCGGCTGATCAGAGATGTACCACTGTGAGGCAACCTCGCGGCACTCCTCACCCCAATAACTGCCCACTTCTTCCGTGAGCCGGGCCGAGGCGTCGCCTTTTCCCGCTTCCTTGGACTTGGCCCGGGCGACGAAGCCCAGCACGCGTGACCGCGTTGCCTCCTCCACCCACACCGGGTCGCCTTGCAGACGTTTGTAGTTCGTGGACGAAAGCAGCCGCATGCCCGGCCCGATCGGCCAGCGCAGATGCAGCATCGATGGGAACGGATGCGCCACAAAGCCGAGCGACTCTTTGAATGTCTCAAGCGTCTCCAGCCTGCTCTTAAGCGAATAGTGAGCGTGACGGATGCCCATCCGCGACGCCGACGCAAGGCATGAGAAGATGATCGCGTCGTTTGGCCGGTGCGTCAGGCGCTCGGTGTGCGAAGCGATCGTGTCGACGTACACCGTGTTGTCAATCGTCCGGGCGATGAGCCACGCGCACAATTCGGCCTTGTTCTCATGAGCACGGGCCGTCAGCACCGTCGTGCCCGGCCAGTCGGCGAGTTCGCGCCAACTCTTGACGAAGTCATCGGTCGACATCGGCGTATTCCAGCCGGTCCGCTCGACGTGGCTGTTCCAGACCTCGCACGCCTCCCGCGCCAGCGACTCATCCGCCGGGTTTACCACCTCGATGTGCAGATTGCGAAACCCCTTGCGGACCGCGCGGCGCTTGTTCGATGCGACCTTGGAAATGTCATACTGTCTCAAATCATGAATGACGTTCAGCCACACCAGCGAATTGTGCGGGGCATCCTCGGCCACTGGATACTGCCAACCGGCCAGCATGGGCGTCGGCGCCTGTTCGCGGCCGGCGCGCGCCGCGCCGAAGTAATCGACCGGCCATGCGAAAAACGGCTTGACGAAATACCACCATCGCCGGTCGCCTGCCTGAAACGGCTTGAAGACCCCCCGCACCGGAACAAGACCGTTGTAGTACCACCAGAACTCGTTGTGCCTCACCCGGCGCGCCGCGCGGCAGTACTCGTCCTCGCTGGTCGAAGCCAGGACAAGCGGTGAGAATGACTCCAGTTCCAGTGCCTTGCTCACGCCCGATAGTTCTCCGTGCGCCGGTGCACGCCTGATTCGAAAAACCCTTCGCCGGCTACACATATCGGCTGCATTAACATGCGATCCGCGCAAAACGACCCGCAATTGACGGACATCCGCCCAACGGCAGCAACGTCTCATGAATGTCCGCCGGAAAGCCGGATCGGGCGCATCGCCGACGCCATTGTAAGCCTGATTCAGCGCCCCATAATCCCGTCGCGCGAACGCTCCATCTCGGCCAGGCCCAGGGCTCATCCTGCATTACGCCCATCGGTGCCTTAGGATCGGCGTACAGGCGATGAAATGTGGGCCACGCAACCGAGCAACGGCCACATCCTAGAATATGCCGCGTCATCGCTCCGTCGCGGCAGGGCCACTCTTCGCGAACCGGGGCTGTCATCGATAAGAAGTATGATCCAGACTTCGGAAAAAAAATCGCCGCCCACCGCACTAATCACCCGGCCATCCATCGCCCGCCGATGGCTCCGCCGCCTCGAACGCTGCCTCGCCTTCCTGGCGATCCTCGTCATTCTCTGGATGGTCACGCCCTTTCAGGAAAGGATCTATCGCTCCATGGATCGTCAGGGCGAATTGCAACATGCCGATTACATCCTCTGCCTCGGCGGATCGGACAGCCGCATCGTCGAGTCCGCCAAACTGATGGCCGAAGGCTGGGCCGACAAATTGATCGTAATGAACCACGGACCATTTGCAGATTACATGAAACGAATCGCCATGGTCTGGGGCGTACCCGAGGACAAGATCCTGGTGGACACCCAGTCGGTCACCACGCGCGACCATCCGCGCGGAGCGGTGCTGCTCGGGGTCGACCCTGAACACGACATCTGTATCATTGTAACCAACTACACCCACATGGCCCGTAGCAAGGCGATGTTTGAGCACGCGGGCTTCAAGCACCTGATCTTGCGCGAGCCGCGCTGGGAGCGCGCCCCGCGTGAGTCCGGCAACTACACCTTCGGCTGGCGCGCCCGAATCAACACCCTGAGCGACCTGCTCTACGAAGGCGGCGCGTGGCTGAAGGCCATGGCGGCGGGAGATTTGTAGTGAACAATCACTGCGACGGCAGCGACGACGGCGTGTGCAGCGGTTCGTCCGAGTCCTCCGCCTTCGCCGCCTTGACCGCCTTCTGTATCAAGTCCTCAATCGCCGTCTTCAAACGATCACCGTATAGCCCTTCGTGCCGAATCACACCCTCGTGGTCGAGCAGGAACACTGTCGGAAACGCCTGAATGCGAAGGGCACTGACGATTGGACCGGTCTTCGGATCGCCATCAAAGATATTGCGCCACGGCAGCGCCTCCTTCGCCATCACCTTGCGAAAGGCATCGCGTGTCCGATCGCTGTTCACACCGAGGATCTGAAATGGCTTCCCCGCAAACCGGGTCGCAATCTCCCGTTCCTCCGGAATACGCGCCATGCACGGCCCGCACCATGACGCCCAGAACACCACCATGACGACCTTGCCTCGATATTGCGACAGACGGATCAGATTTCCCGCAAAGTCTTTTCCTTCAAACTCGGGAAGTTTCTGGCCGATCTGCATGTGAGTCTTACGATAGACTAGCGCCTCGGCTTCTTGACCGGCTTCCGTATCCGGGAACTGAATTGCCACAGAGGCAAAGATCTCGTAGGCCGTCTTCTCATCCGCCGCAAGAAAGGCCCGAGCCTGGCGCCCCATTCCTCGATATCGGCGAGAGTATTGATACATGCGACCCCGCGCCAAGCGGGCCTCGGCAATGATCTCTGAGTCGCTGTTCCCGGACTCAATTGCTTTGTACAGCGATTCGAGCGACTCGAGTCGCACACAAGGTGCATCGCGCCGAATGATCTGCATCGCCTTCTTGATTCCTGGGTCGGCGGCATAATCCTGCGCCAGATGTCTGAAGGCCTCGGTGACCTCCGACATTTCGAGATATCCGTCGGAACTACCAAGACACCGTGCCATGGTCAGCACCATCGCCCAAGCCTCCATTGCCTCCGCCCTGCCCTCATGTGCCTGGGCGTACTTGTAGAAATCTGCAAGGAAATCGAAGCGTGGATGCTCCTTCATTACTCGCATCTGGTGCATGGCCTGGGCCTGTTCGGACGTCGGCGCTATGGTGCGATCAGTCCATCCGACTTTCTTCGCCAATTCGTCTTCGTTTGCGTAGAATTTTCGCGTCGCCTCCTCCAGCCTGGCCTTCAGCTTGTCATACTCCTCGTCCGCCCGAACAGAGACAGGTAACAGGCAAATCGCCGCTGCAACAAGGATGAAATAGTGCATTCGCATTGAGAACCTCCAGGATACTCGACGAGTGCCGAGAACACAGACAAGAGGAAAAATGACCACGGACCGAACGCCTTTGCACGCGCAATCTGGAGCGTTCGCCCATTTGATCAGTCTGATGGTTGCGTGGCAGCCGCGTCCTCGGTCAAGGCAAGTTTCTCGATCAATTTCTTGATCGTCTGCTCCACCTGCTCGCTGTAAGAGCCCTGATACCGAATAGTCCCCTTCTCATCCAGAAGAAACACAGCCGGAAGCGACTGAATGTGCAAAGCGTCGGCAATCAATCCCTTCGCGGAGTCGCCGTCGAAGATATTGAGCCACGGGAGCCCTTCCTTGGCGATAATCTCCTTGTACGCCTGCCGACTCGGTTCGCAGTTGACTCCCAAAATGGTGAACTGCTTGCCGGCGAATCTTCTGGCCGCCTTGCGAAGTTCCGGCAGCATGGCCATGGACCGCTTGGATGACGACTTCCAGAACACCACCAAAACAACGCTGCCCCGAAATTGTGATAGACGTATTAATTTTCCAGACACATCCCTGCCTTGTAACCCGGGCATTTTCATGCCCACCTGGAGTCTGTCCTGTTTGAAGAGTCGGGCTTGTGCTGTCCTGCCCGCCTGCGTCTGCGGATATTCTTCTGCCAATCCCCGCAGGATGGATTCGGCCTTGGCCTTCTCGCCGGCTACGCGCTGTGCATCGACTTCGCCACCCACAACCATCGCCATGCTTCCATTCAGCATGGGGTTCAAATGCAAATCGGCCCGTGCGAGACGGGCTCGAGCGATGAGTTCAGGATCCTTATTCCCCGTCTCAACGGCTTTGTAAAAAGTTTCTCTTGCGTTGAAGGACATGAAACGTCCGCGGTTTCGGATGATACTCATCGCCGCATCGATGCCGGGGTCCGCGACGTGATCCGAGCACAGCCGCTCGATGGCGGTCGTTGCCTCCGCAGAGTCGATGTATCCATCATCTGAGTACAACACGGGTGACATGGTTGCGGTCAATGCCCATGCCTCAAGCGCTTCCGGCGTTCCACGATGTGCGCTCGCATATTCGGAGAACTCCTTCTGGAATCCAGGCCATGGAGAGTTTTGCACGCCCCGAATCGCATTCAGCCGATCCAATACCTGTTGATCCGGCTTGGTCGCTCTGTTTCTCCAGCCAGCCTGCGCTGCGTCGGATTCAAATTGAGAGTGGTAACGCTTCATCGCCTCGTCAAGCCGTGCCCGTAGGCGATCGAACTCTTCATCAGCGCGTGAAACGTTTGTCCATCCCAGGACGAGCACAATCAAGATGCAGGCATGTCGCGTTTTCATGAGCCGCCTCCAATATCCGTGAATGCTCCCCCGAATGCCGGTATCTATACCCACGGTCTGATTTGACCGCAAGCTAAATCCGCCCTGGCAAACCCGCCACCCTTTGGGCACAATTCGCCCGGCGAGACTCGGAACTTCGGCATGCCGCCTTGACGCCGCACCCAACCGAGACCGACGCCCGCACAACGCATCCGGAGCGCGTATGAAACACCCCGACCGGCTTGTGATTTTCTTCACGATCTCGTGCGCCGCGATGACGCTGGGCGCATCCGGTTGCAGCCTCGCCGATCTCGACACGCCGCAGCGCCTCGAGCGCGGTCTGGTCCTAGTGCTGCCCGGAATCGAAGGCCCCAGCCCCGCGAACTACAACATCGCCCGCGGGCTCGATGACGGCGGCGTCGATGCCGCCATTCGCGTCGTCAACTGGGGCACCGACATCCCCGGCGGCATGCTGGTCAACCTCACCGACTACGCCCGCAACCAGCGCGTCGCCGAGCAGATCCGCGATCAACTCCTCGACTACGGCCGGAATCACCCCGGGCGACCGGTCCATCTGGTCGGCCACTCCGGCGGCGCGGGGATCGCGATTCTCGCGGTGGAGCGGCTGCCCAAGGACCGACCCGTGAACACGGTCGTGCTGCTGGCGGCGGCCATCTCGCCGCGACACGATCTGCGGCAGGCCCTGCAGCGCGTGACCGGCGGCATCTACAATTTCTCATCACGTCTGGATGTCGGACTGCTCGGCGCCGGCACCGCCGCGCTCGGCACCATCGATCGCGACTACGGCGCGGCCGCCGGATCGGTCGGCTTCGAAACGCCGGTCGGCCTCTACGACGATGAACGCAAGCTGCGAAAGAAGCTGCACGAAATCCCCTGGACCGCCGGACTCATCATCGACGGCCACGACGGCGGACACTTCGGCTGGACAGTCCGCAACGTCGTCAAAAAGCACATCGCGCCGGTCTTGATCCGCGCAAATCAGCGTGCTCGGTGAATTCTCAAGCACCAACGGTGCACAACAGCTCCAGCCCAGGGCATCGCCCTGGGGAGTGCATCGTGGCGGGATTGAGCCCTGCAGGGGCGACCCAATCAGCACACGCGGCGTTCTCGATTCAAGCTTGACGCGCACCGTCGGGACTTAAGAAGATTGCATCGCTCTGTACCCGGTGCGTTGCACCAGGCTGCGGCTGAACCGCACCTTAGATGCTGCAAATCACCGATGATCAATCGGCTCCGCCGGCTTCGGATACCGCTCCGCCTCCTCCAACTCCATCCGCCGCAGGCGATACGACACATCTTCCACCACCGCCCGGCTGCTGTTGATCAAGTCCGCGACGATGCCCGTCAGGATCATCTGAAAACCGGCCAGCATGAGAATGGCCGCGAGAATGAGCGACTGGATGTGCTTGTCGGCATCGCCGCTCGCCCCGAAGAAATACACGGAGAGAAATCGAATGCCGATCCCGACGCCGCACAGAAACGTCAGGATGCCGAGGATCGAGAAGACCTTCATCGCCTGATACGATGAATACACCCGCACCATGATGCCCATCGACCGGGTGATGAACACGCCGATGTTGGAGAACAGCCGGCTCTCGCGCAGCTTCTCATTCGTGCGGATGGGGATGCTCTTGACGATGAGGTGCTTGCGTCCGGCCTGAATCACGTGATCGACCGTGTGGTCGAAATCGGTTGAGCAGGTCACGCGCATGGCCGCCTCGCGGCTGTAGGCCTTGAAGCCGCTGGGCACGTCGGGCACCGTGATGCCGGCCAATCGGCTGACCACGCGGCTGCCGAGCGTCTGCATCTTCTTTTTGATGAACGTGAAATGGGCGACCTTCTCCGGCTCGCGATCGCCGATCACGATGTGCGCTTCCTTGGCCACGATCGGCGCGACCAGCCGCGGAATGTCCCCGCCGTAGTACTGATTGTCGCCGTCGGTGTTGACGATGATGTCCGCGCCCAATTCGAGGCAGCGATCCATGCCTGCCGCGAAGGCGTGGCCCAGCCCGCGATTGCCTGGGAACTTCACGATGTGCTCGACACCCATCTTCCGGGCGATCGCCAGCGTGCGATCGGTGCAGCCGTCGTCGATGATGAGGATCTCGACCTTGTCGATGCCAGGAATCTTGCGGGGAATGTCGCGCAGGGTCGCTGGCAGCGTGCCCTCTTCGTTCAGACAGGGTATTTGGACGATCAGCTTCATGCGCAGTCCGTACTCGCGAATCGCGCCTTCGCGCCGGCGCGCTGGGCCTTTTCCGCAGTCTAACTGCACGGACGCGCGCTTGCACATGGCAGGCTCTTCACGCCCGGGTTGGCGGTCGTGTCGGGAACGTGAATCCGCAACAGTCTGTTGGCAGAATGAAATTCAAGAACGCCAATTCAGAACCCACCACGCAAGTGGTGGACCGGTCGGGGCGCAACGAATCCCTTAAAGAGAAAGCCCCAGGCACCTGGCCCGGGGCTTTGAATGAACCTACGAAACCCGCTCCGATCGATGCATCAATCCGTCAGCGTCAACGACCGCTTCATCGTGCAAGACACGCGAATCGCGGTATCCGCCAACCCAACGTCGCCCGAAAACTTGCGAACCCGGCTCACGCTCAGATCGATCTCACCATTCAGGAACTTCGCCAGATCCGCCTCGCCGATCGTCACGCTCCCGCTGTCCGGCAGGTTGGAGATGTACTTCCAGGTCTTGGTCGGATCATCTTCGTCGTCATCATCATCTTCTGTGGCAACCTTCTTGAGGCCGCGAATCTTGACATCCACGAGCACCTCCGCATCACCCGAAGGCGCCCAGGTAATCTCGAAGCCCGTCCGCGACACATCAACGCCGTTGTCCGGACTGAAGGCGGCGAAGTCAGCCGGCGGCGTGACCACGACGCTCTTGACGCTCCCCTTGTTGTCGAAGGTCACCGTGTAGGTGTCCGGCGCGTTGACCGAGCCGATCTCGCCGTCGTGCAAGCCGAACAAATGGGGAATCTTCACGCTGTTGACGCTCAACACCTGGTCTTTTTCAAGGACGATGACCGGGAAAAAAAGTGACTTGATGTCGTTGACCGACCCGAAGACATCGGCCTCCGCGGACGTCGATTCGCGTTCAATGTGAAGCGTCAGCCGCCCGCGCACACCCAGGTCCAGGCCCTCACCATCAGTGCAGCCTCCACCAAGCGACAGCGTCGAGACGAGAAGCGCAGCCGCGCCAAAAACCTGCATCTTGCTTTGCATAATGGGTTTCTCCTGTGACACCAATACACGCGAGGTGCCCGAATATTTTACCGAACAGTGTGAAATTCCGCCAAATTCTTGGCGAGGGCACGAATAGAGCGTAAGTCGAACGGAGCGGTGCAGAAATGCGAACACGGTGGCACCCTGTTCAACGCCGCTACAGCCGCAAATGCCGCAAATCAGTTTGACACCGGGGCCGCCGGGACAGGACCATGCCCGGGGAGTGTAATCGTGAACCGCCCGAAGCCCTGGCAATTCGGCATCTGTTTCGTCGCCTGCGCCCTGCTCTTCGAGCACCCCATCATTCCCCTTGTCGTTGGCCTCGCAGCCTGTCTCCTCTTTCAAGTCATCTTCAAGCGCAATCGAAAAGTCCTCGTACTGATTGTCAGCACGGCCCTGTCGATCGCCTGCTTCGAGTGGATGGGGCGCCTCATCATCAAGCACAACGCAAGCCGGTTCTACAACACAGACGTCGATCACCGCTTCAAGCCCGATGCCGCGCGCGGCATCAACAAAGACGGCATCCGCAGCCCCGTCGAGGCCGACGATTACACAGACCACACCTTCAACATCCTGCTGCTGGGCGATTCCTTCGTCTACGGCGTCCACCTCGACCACGCCGACACCATTCCCGTTCAACTGGAGAAGCACTTCGCCGGGCGGTATCCCGACAAGAAAATTCGCGTCGTCAATTTCGCATGGCCCTCGTCCTCGCCCGGCCCTTGCTACCGATTATTGAAGAATGTCGGCGCGAAATACAAGCCCGATCTCGTCGTGGAGTGCCTCGACGTCACTGACTTCCGCGACGACCTTCGGGCCCTCTCGGACGTCGGTTACTGGGATTATTCGCCGACCGTCTACCTTCTCCGAAGACTTGGGTTTGGCGGCGAACTGATTCAGCTTCACGACGCGTGGCGGCCGCGCATCTGGTTTCGCCGCTCCGAACGCTTGAGTCAGCCCGCACCAGCCTACTGGCAGTTCGTGGTCTGCCAGCCCTTCGCGGCCAGCCTGACGTTCATGAAGGAGACCGAGCGAAACCTGAATCGCATCAACGACTACTGTCGCGATGTGCTGCAGGTGCCATTCGCCGTCGTGCTCTTCCCGCGCAACTTTCAATACAGCGACAAGGAATGCCCCTACGACCCGGCCCGCGACACCTATGACGTGCTCGGCCCCTATGTCCGCGAGCCCGAGCGCTGGCTCGAATCATTGAAGCCCCGCGTCGATTTCCCATGCGAGTCGCTGCTGTCGTGGTTTGAAGCGTCGCCCATCTTCCCGAAGTGCTTCGACGATGACCCGCACTGGACCGCCGCCGGCTGCGGCGTCGCCGCCGAGGGCATCGCACGCTTTCTCGAAGCCAAGAACCTGATCCCGCCGGCGTCAGCCCCAAACCCGCCGCCGAACTAGCAGAACACCAATGTCAGTGCGCAATCAACGTGTGCCACTGCTTCAAGCAGTGCGTCGACCCGGTGCGCGCGCGCTCACACTGCTTGAAGCCGTGCCACACGATCGCCTGAGAATCTGCGACAAGAAGCGCACCATCCGCGCCCCGATGCAATCGGGTGTCCAAAAACAGACAATCGAATAAAAATGGTATGAACGCGACACCATGCGACCGCGCGGCGGAACCGCCCGGTCCGTGACGTCAGCCTTCGACTTCGATGCCCATGTTCCGCGCCGTGCCGGCGATGATGCGGCAGGCCGCGTCCATCTTCGTGGTGTTCAGATCGACCATCTTGGTCTTGGCGATTGCCTGAACCTGCGCCATGGTCACCTTGCCGACCTTTTCCTTGTGCGGAACGCCGGAACCCTTGGCGACCTTGGCGGCCTCCTTGAGCAGAACCGACGCCGGCGGGCTCTTGATGATGAAGTCGAACGTGCGATCGGCATAGACGCTCACGACCGCCGTGACAGGCATGCCGTTGTAGTGTCGCGTCTTCTCGTTGAACTGCTGAACGAACTGGCCGGGGTTCACGCCATACTGACCGCAGGCCGGACCGACCGGCGGGGCCGGCGTCGCCTGACCACCGGCTGCCTGAACCTTGAATGTGCCCGTCGGGACTTTCTTCTTCTTCGCCATGGTGTCTGCTCTCTGAAAAACGCACAACCCGGCCGCACGCCCGCCCGCGGCATCGCCGATGCCCGGGCCACGTCGGCTATTCAGCCAAGCCCCGCATTGTAGAGCGACCCTGTGGCCGCGCCAATGCCTCAAAAATGGTGTTTTTCGATGAATTTTACGGATGGCAGGTGCAAATCGAGGCGCCAGGCCGGGCGGCAAACTTGGCGGCCCCCAGCCGCCCCGGGCCGTGACCACGCCGCGGCCATTGGACAACCCGCTGCCTGCGACCCTTGAAGCGCAACTCTTAAGGTAAATACGTCAGTTCGACGACCCGTTCCGCGGTCCGCCCACGCCCGCCGACTGCGGCCGGCGATCCGCTGATGCTCGACCGTCGTGCGTGTTAGCCAGCACCGACGTCAGCCTCCGCAGCTCCGACTCGCCCGCGTCGCCTTCGCCCGCATGGCCGCCCTTGAACGACGACTCCAGATCCGAGTCCTCATTCCGCGTGGCCATCACCCGCTCAAACGCCGCCACCACCTTGGGGTCGAACTGCTTGCCGGTCCCCTCGCGAATGATCGCGACGGCCTCCTCCGGCGTGCGACCGCGGCGATAGGGTCGATCGGTCACGATCGCGTCATACGCGTCGGCCACGGCCACGATCCGCGCACCGATGGGAATCGAATCGCCGTGCAGCCCCTCGGCCTTGGAAGACGCGCTGTAATGATCGTGATGGTGCATGATGATCGGCACGGCGCCTTCGAGAATGGTCCCCAGAGAGCTGACCAGTTCGGCCCCCTGCACCGTGTGGGTGTCCATGACTGCCCGCTCCTCGTCCGTCAGGCCGGCGGCCTTCTGAATGAGACGGGTTGAGATTTCCACCTTGCCGATGTCGTGCAGCAGCGAGCCCACGCGGATGTTCTCGATCTCGGCCTGCTTCATGCCCATCTTGTCGGCGATGGCCTCGGCCAGCGAGGCGACGCGCATCGAGTGCGATTTGGTATATTGATCCGCCGCCTGCAGATACTTGGAGAGCACCTCGACGATGCCCAGATACGCCTGTCGAAGTTCCTTCACGTGGGCCGCCCGCTGATCGAAGAGCGATCCGACGAGAATGGCGTTCAAGCCCAGAAACCCGGCCCACGCCCCCAGCGTCAGAAACAGCGTCGCCTTGCTGCCGACCGCCGTCATGTAATGCTCCGGGGCGAGCAGCGAGAAGATCGCCACCGCCAGCACCGAGAACACCGCCGTCAGCGCCGCCAGCGTGCGGCCGAAGTAATTCGCCGCGATCATGACCGGCAGATAGAAGAAGTGCAGCATCACCGCCGAGACGTTCACCAGGTGGTGCGCGAGCAGCGTCACCCCGAGCACGATGGTCACCAGAAGCAGTTCAAACCATCGATTGGACAGCGATCGAATCGGTGAACCGGACTCTTGAACGACCATGAAAGACACTCCCCATAACCCCGGGACCAGGCCGCGTCGTGACCGCGGCCAGAACCGAAACGACTCAGACTATGTCGTGCATTTCGGGTTGCGTCTGGAATTGAGGGAAGTCCGCCGCCAATTAGGACGCAGCATGCGATTCGCAGCCGGCTACTCGAGTTTTCGGGCTATGATGGGGCGTCCACGCCACTTGAGGTGCACGAGCTTAATTCGATTTCATTCACCTGGAGAGTAAAGGGCATGCGCCGATGATTGGTAGTCCTCGAGACCTGGCGCTTGCGGCCGCATTCATAGGCGATGCCCAGACGCTCGAATCGTTGCTTGATCAGGGCATGTCGCCAGACGCAGCCGACGAGGACGGCGACACCCTGCTCGAAACCGCAATATCCAAACGCCGCATGAACTGTGTGGATCTCTTACTTTCGCGAGGGGCCAATCCAAATGGACCGAATCGCGATGGCTCTCCAATTTCTCTCTCTGCATACAGTCAAGAGCGATTCGATTTTTTCAAGCGGCTTCTCGAAGCAGGAGCTGATCCCAACCTGCACGCCCCCGAGTGTCACCCGGTCATTATTCATGTCGCGTCTGATCAAGATTGGCTGCCGTTTCTGATCGAACTCTTGAAGTACAAACCAGGACTCGACGTGCGTAATGAAGCGGACGAATCGCCGCTTACGTATGCAATTGCATATGAAAATCTGGAAGGTGCCAGGCTCTTGCTGGATGCCGGGATGGATGTCAATGCCCGCGTGTGCAAGGGCGAGACGCCGCTGCTCGTCGCCACGGGCATCTGCAGCGAACGCGGGCTGAAGAATACAATTATCGATCTTCTACTGGACCGCGGCGCTGACCCCAATCTGATCGCTCTCCCCGAAAATTTCCTCGCCGGCCACAAGAATGCATTGATGATGTATATTCGATGCAACCCGCCCACGGATCAAAACCTGTCCACGGCCAGGCGAATCGCAATGCTGACCCGGGAACTCAATGAAAAGACGCCCGAGGGACAGACGGCACTCATGATGGCGCGCGAAGTTGGGCACTCAGCCTATGTCAACATGCTTCGGGAACTGGGAGCCCGAGACGACTGATGCTCGTCTACTTGAACGGATTGCGATCGGGCGCCTCATCGTGAGGCACCAGCCCGAGAAGCGGCCGGAGCATCTTGTTCAGAATCGGTTGACGGTGTCGCAGATAGATTTTCATCGGCACCGGCTTGGCCCCCAGCCGCGCCTTGGGCTCCAGCGCCGTGCGACCCAGTGACAGCCGCGTGCAGCCCAGGGCGATCGCATCCGCCACCACCGCCTGCAGCAATCCAAAATAGACGGGAACCTCCTGATTCACCGCAGGGTCATAGCCCAGGTAGTACCCGATCGCGGTGTCGCCATCCTTGAGCGTGGTCACGAACCCCGCGATCTCCTCGCCCCGCCGGATCAACGAGCAGCGAAAGCCGTCGCCCATCGCCGCCGCCAACGCAGGGATGAACGATCCCTGCAGCGTGAACGGACGCACCGCGGCCCGCTGATGAACGTGCAGGTAGAGTTCGTGAATCCGCGCGCCATGCGCCTCCAACGACCCCGCGCCCTCCAATGCGAACCCCGCCGAGGCAATCTGCTCCATCACCTTCGCCGTCGCCTTGCGGTACTTCCGCTCCAGCGCCCCCAGATAATCGCCATGCGTCTTCCACGTCGGCGACAATTCCAGCACCATATCGGGGTCGGTCGCGACCGCGTCGTAACTGAATCGCCGCAGCGGCGCGGCATGCGCCGCCAGCATGTCCGGCACGTCCTTGATCATCAGCAGATCGACGTGGCTGGAGAGTTTCTCGGCCCGTCTCATTCGATACAGCGCCTCGGCGACCGCCGGCCAGAGTTCCGCCGCATCCTCGCCGGGCGCAAATGCCACGCCGTGCAGCCCCCACGAAAGCAGATTCCCGCAGACGAGCACCTTCGCGTTGATCTGCTTCGCCGAGTGCGATTTGATCCGACTCGACGCCCGCTTGAGCGCCTTCTTGACCCCCGCCGCCGCCGCCCCGGCGCCGTTCGATCCCCCGACCAGATCCCGACCCTTCAGCCGCGCCACCTGCGCCGCCAGCGCCGCGACCGGTCGATCGCCCCGAAAGATCATCGCGTACCGACCGGTCAGGTTCGTCGGCCCATGCGCCTCCACGACGGCCAGATACCGCCGCTGCAAAAAGACCGACGCCGCCGCCACCAGACTGTCCCAATGTTCGGGATGGAGATACCCCACACGATCGGCAAAGGCAAAGCCGAACCCGGTCGGCCGGTGCCGCGCCTTGTGATCGGCCCGCGCCCGCGCCGCATTCTCAAGCAATTCGTGAACAACCTTCGGCTTCCACATGACCGGCCTCGCAAGCCAAAAGTCTATAGCAAGTTGCCCAACGGCGTCACATCCCCTGCTTGGGGGCCAATAAGGTGCCAGGAACTGTTGCTGAACTGGGCTATTTCCTCGTGATTCCTTTAACTCGCTCGATCAAATCACCCTGGCACGCTCGATCTATCGGCTTGCTTGCTCAAGGTGTTCCACGTGGAAATGGCTGGAACGGGGGTTTCGCCGTGCAGACTGCGAATGCAGCATCGGTACTCCTTCGGCTTGCCCGGCGTTCCGAAGCATGGAGTGAAACGGCGTCAACCGGGTCCAAATCGGGCGACTCGCCATGTATCCACCTGTGTCTTAAAGAGGAAGCGGTGGCTGTCCCGCGGTGTTTCATTTCGAACAGACCCCGCTGGTGTTGCCGGTCAAGTCGTTGCCGCGGTGGACGCAATGCCCTCTTTACAGTTCACGCAATCTTATCCCCAGAATGCACCACCACCCACTCAAGACGATGGCAATCAACCAATTGCAAGCCAACCAGATGATCAGCACGCCCCCCAGATATTGGCCAAGTGGGGTAAACTCCAGTTGCATTCCCAGAATCCAGAAACTCCAAAGTACCATCAGAAGCGTCACAGACTGTGCGGCCGCCTTCGCCGGAATGCCCGCCAGGGTATCGCGCAATTGTATTCCTGCGCCCACAACTACAAATAGACAGGCTGCTACAGACACGACCATAGTTGCTCTATATTGGAAAACATGAACCTCCCAGCTCAGCCGGGATATCTTGCTCAGGGCTGTCATGCTCTGTGAAGTCAGTGAGATCGCGAGCGCGACAATCAGCCCCCGTGTCAGTCGGCGATTTCGACTCTCAATCGGGTTTCTTAGTCTCCAGGCCGCGAAACACATCAAAACGAGCAACGGGATCAGGATACCAATGTCGTTTAATACGCTGTTGACAGGGCGATTGAAAAAGGAAAAGAGGAGGACTACCGGCAAAATCAAGAGTGCCGCGAACCATGCAAAGAACAGGTGACTCAGTGCAATCCTCAGGTTTCTTGGTGCGAAAATAATCCGTGCGGGGTTAACGGAATTCCGTATGGGGTGTCCGCATTCAGAGCAATTCAATGACGCGTCGTGAAGGAACAGGTCGTATCCGCAATTAATGCACTTAACGTGCGCTTCCACTCGCGAAACCCGAGTGTCTTCCAGTGCGGAAGCAACTTTGGACATTTGCGTCAACATCCTACACCGTCGAATTTGGCGGCTTCGACATGCCGCGTTGCGAAACCGCCGACACTGCGGGCGGACAGGGTTTGAACCCGCACTCGGGACAAACGCCGCTGGTGTTGCTGGTCAGATCATAGCTGCAGCGCACACAGCACCCAGGGCCAATGCGCTGACTCCGCCGATCGCGATGCCAAAGCCACGCTGTCGGGAAGGCGATGGCCGCCAGTGCGAACCAATGGGGTACCCATATTTCGATTTCATTCGCACTGACGTCCTCCCGAATGCCTGCGGTCCAGACCTCGGGAAATTTCAGTCGACGCTTTCTTAGATCGAATGATTTGTCGTGAAGCCATGAGAATCTGATGTCCAGCACGCCTCCGGCAATCATCCCATTATTCATCATTAACCAGCTGTTGACACCTATGCGCATGCTGACAACGCAGAAAATGCTTACAGCCCAGCTCGTCGTGATCAGTACAGAGAAACCCAACCCAATCCATTTAAGGACGTGGCGAACGCGAACATATCGGTGCATTTCGCGCCTCCAAACGGCAGCTGCTGATTCGAAATCCAAGCGTCATGGCGTTGCGCGACTTGAAGTCGTTGGTTTTGATTCGCTCACTACCCAGCCTGATTTTTCCCGTGAAACTCGATACTCGGTCTTCTTCCTCGATGAACCCTCTTCGATCACGAAGCCCGACTTGGTTGATGCAACGCGTGAGCAGTGCAGGTGACGCGGTTCGGCCATATCCATCGGTCGAAAGTTTGGGTCCCATTCGATTTTGGAATTGTCGATTTGCGCCTGCCACACGACTTTTCCCCTGACATCGATGAGTTCGAATGACTCGCCAATGAACTTGTCTTTTCCTTGAGTTGGCCACTTTTGATCAACGTGTTGCACCATGAGGAGGTCTGGAGTGGCTATCGGTAACACGTTTTCGAGGCGCCTTCGCGCCTCTGGTTGTGGGTTTAGATCGTCATAATTTATGACAGCCATGCGTTCACCCGTTGTCAACGAATGTACATGAAAGGCGACGTCGTAGAATCTCACACTGAGGGGATCGGGGGCCTCTTAAAGCCAAAAAACGACTCGCTCCAACTCAGGTGAAACGGCGATCTGGATTGGATCTGGATATGAGGGGGATACGGGAGACCCGAATATCTTCTTGCTTCGTTCGCGCAAGTGCTTCTCGCACAGCAGCCGCTCGCCTTTCGCATCGAGAATGACGAGCAATAGATGGCTTGTCCTGTCGCTCGATTCGGGTGGATTATGCTGAAATGCAACGCCGACCGATTGGCCCTGATCGGTCAGGATGACATCACTCATCACAAAAGGCAGCTCTTTGTCCCATAGGACGGCATCGCCGTGCATCAGGCGGCAAAGCGATTTGCTGCCAAATCCGGCGACAGGTCCACCTGAGTCTCCAGGTAGTTGCTCTGCGGTTTCGGCCTTGACGGTCAGGAGATACTTGCCTGAAGGCGATGCGAACTTCTGCACGACGCGCGGAAGCCGTTCCGCAGGCATCGTCGTTTGGGCAACCGTCCCCTCCGCAGCAAAAAGCGCTCCAAGTGGGCCCGCCCCCGTCAGAACAAAAAGCCCGCAAAACGGAATCGCATGCCTATTAACGATCTCCATAAAAACTCCATTCGTATCAGGGCTGCGCAAGGCCGCGATCTTCAGCTCCGTCTATAATCGCATGAAGTCGTCGCTCGCCACGAGCGTGCAAAAAGGGAGTCAGGAGGAATTGTTGGGCCTGGGTAATTCATCCTGACACCTATGATCCCATGCCGTATCTGCCACGCATCTGGTCACCGCAACCAGTTCCGGCTCTTGACCCATGCCACCAGACCGCCCTCGTAGCGCGCTTGAATCGCGCGAATGGCCTCATCGATGCGCTGGCACGTCCCCCCTGTTGGGGGATTCGCCCCGCCCGACAAACCTTCGATCTCCTCAGCCGAGCCCGCCCAGAAGGCCTGCAACGCCGCGTCCACCCTCGCGGGCGACGCCCCGGCTTGCACCCAATCGAGCCTCCACGATGACGGCTTGTCCATTCGCCAAGCTCCCCGGTACTCCCATAGTCGTATCACGGACGCCATGCGCAACGCGCAAAACTCAAGAAACGGCGCGGTTTCCAAAAATTCATGCCACGGCGTCCGCCGCAGCTTTCGGCTTCGCCATCCCGCACTCCGAACACTTGCCGGATGTGTTCCCGGTGAGGTCATAGCCGCACCGCTGGCAGTGACCGGGCGGAATACGCCGCCGGTCGCGATCCCACAGCCACACGGTAGGAGCGCCAGCGACGACCAGTACAAGCCAGAATGGGAGAACGAGGTACGAAGAGTAGTGGGCCCCGGCCCACCGCCGGTACTCGACCGCGGGCTGCAAAAACCCAAGGCTCGAATTGCGGGTCGACGCCATATACCTCAGATCGTGAACAATGTACGGGTCAAACTGATCCGACCACTGCGCGAGAATCAAACCCTTCTGGGCGGTGATTACAAACCGCGCCGACGCGTGCCACCAGTTCCACTGTAAGCTCACGACCCACGCCGCAAGAATCAGCAGAGACAGCCCAACCCCGGTCCACTTGAGAACGCGGCGGGTGCGGGAAGGCGGGTGCATGTCGATTTCCTATACAGTCGCGGTCCGCGCGGGCGACACCTTGGCCCCGCATTCTGAACAGACCCCGCTGGTGTTGCCGGTCAGTCGTCCGGCGGCGTGGCCGCACCCTGATGGATGAAAATTGGGGCTGCTGGATTAGTATAAGGTCGGCGATTTCGGCAGGTGGAGGTCGTCGACCAATGAGTATCAAG
>Ga0268299_1001801_pt1 | contig 32093 bp, 27 predicted proteins | sample NOBtaG_FD_193484 | JGI IMG/M metagenome (GOLD analysis project Ga0268299, IMG submission 193484) | Activated sludge microbial communities from bioreactor in Nijmegen, Gelderland, Netherland - NOB reactor | ecosystem: Engineered > Bioreactor > Aerobic > Activated sludge | place: Netherlands... | reverse complement strand
AAAACCTTAACCTCGTTATCATGCAAAACAAAAAAATTATTGGCAGCGAGGCGAATACCTACATCGGAGTCATCAAATACACCTCCTAAGCGTTCATCAAAGCCGCCAATCGAAAGTATAACATCACGCTTAACTGCGAAGCAGGCCGCTGAGACAAGATATGTTTCCACCAGGAAATCACATTGATGAAAACTGGGTTGTCCGAGGTAGTGCAGAACGTCTTTCTTGAAAACAAAAACTTCTTTTGATACTGCGCGATGGCTGCTTTGAATCAATCCCGTAATGGCGTCCGGTTTAAATTGATCAAATCTTTCTACAAGGGTTTGAAACAGGTCGTTGTCAAATTTCACATCATCGTCCAAAAAGAGAACGATTTCTCCTGTGGCCTTCTTTAGTCCCTCATTACGTTGTCGTGAAATATTGCCAACCTCCGGCCATTTAATATAGTGTAATGATTTATCAAATGAAGTCAGAAACGATTCTGACAACAGAAGATTCTCATCGGATGCATCAACCACAATTACCTGGGAAGCCTTATACAATTGATTATAGCAATAGTTGATCGTATCTTCCAAAAATGTTTTGCGATTATACGAGACTATGATGACGGTAATAGAAGGATGTGTCATATCAAATTTTAAATAGCAGTAGAAAGCTCCTCTAATAATTTTTCAGAAGCGGATTTGTCAATTGAATAATCAGAAATAAGGACACGTACACTTTTTCTGTTATCGGAATATTCGTTTGGCTTTTCCAATAGCAAACGTGTGTAAAATAGCAATTGATTTTCCTCTGCCGCTCGGGGTGCGCAATTAGCAGCAGTAATATCTTTATAGTGATCCAAATGATAGTAATTTCGTACTACGATCTCATCTTCAGGTTTAATACTAAAATAGAGATTGATAACGGGTTTATCCAGAATACAGCAATCCAGTGTTATTGTTGACGCAATATTAAATATGATTTTCGCCCTACTTATTATTCTTCCCAACCGCTTAAACTCGTATTTCGAAGGAACTGCCCAATTCGGATTCTGAGGATCCTGCACCCATGGATAGTCAATAAATACATTATTGTATTTGACGGATAGGTAAGTCCATCGTTCATACTTTTCCATTGGATGAGGTCTTACAATAATCTTTAATTTTTTTATTTGATTGTCTCCCTGCAACTTCTCTACAAATTTTTCGACTATTCCTGGCTCCTCCGGTAGAAGTGAAAAGTGACCAGTGCTGTACAAAAGAAACTCCGTGTTCTCAACCAAATCATACATCGCGTCAGATTTATCCAGTCTTTCATTCGCGCCTTCAAATAACAGATCAAACTGAGGTGTGCTCACTTTTGAAATTTTAGTATTCGGAATATTGTAATACTCTTTTAACTCTGAGGTCATTTTATCATTCCATACGAAGTAATGATCAAAATAACGCAATGGCAATATTCCTCTGCTTGTCAGGTTATCGAAAGAATTTACATACAACCGGGTATTATATTTATACTTTTGAAAAAAGGAAAAAATCTTAATCTCATACTTCACAATATGATTGGTGGCCAAAATAAAGTAAGGATCAATCTCAACTATACTTACGCTTAACCGCTTTAAGGCGACCGTTGATGAAAACGTAATTAATAATTTCTCAATTGACGAGACTGGAAGTATTTTGGAGAGTAACAATCCTACCCAATCCTTCATTTTCGCTTTCAGTACATTGGGTGGCTTCAAGTATGATCTGAAAAACTCATGGTTGTTTTTCAAACTTTCAATCTTTAAGGATTTATACTTCAACGCGATGTAGAGAATATCCTCGAAAGAAGAAAACTTCTGAATGGGGTAGAAAATTACTTTCTTACCATAAGACTTAAAGAAACTCTGAAGATTGTTAACTTCCGGCACCAGGTAGTATACATTAAATCGTTCCTCAACTTTTGATTTAAATTCAGAATAAATAAAGTTCCTAACGCTCCACATTGATGGTATGGAGATTATAATATTTTTTTTCATTACCCGCAGTCAAAAGAACAATTAGTATTTATCAAGACTATACTTTGGTGTCAGCAAAGCGTTTAGGTCAGCCAGATTATGTGTTGACGCAAAATTAATATAATACGTATTAGAAATAAATCTTTCTATCACACCGTCCTTATTATAAATGATTTTAACATTAAAACTATACAAGCCAGGTCTAATGGGAAGCGCTGGATATTGGATATAAAATCGGTTGCTCCCTTGCTCCAGTTTCACGTCATCTTTCCGTGTATGAATAACATTATACCCTTCCTCATTTTGAATAATAAAGTATAGTGATGCCACGCAATGCGTTTTACTATGAAATTCAATTCGGATGTCCGCTCCTTTGCCATCGTCAATAACATAATCCGATAGTTTATCATTAACATGCAAAGCGGTGATCACAAAGTGATCCCTTAGCGTGTCAACATGATCGATGCCTGAAAAAAGTTCCTTCTTGTACAATTCAAGAATAGACTGAATTTTATCATATCCCTTTTCTTTACCATTCACCAATAACAAGCCAGTTTCACAAAGCGATTGAATCATGGATAAGTTGTGGCTAACAAAAAGAACGGTCCTTCCCTCCTTTTCGCTTACATCGTGCATTTTGCCCAAACACTTCCGTTGGAATTCAGTATCACCAACCGCTAAAACTTCGTCTACTATTAGTATCTCAGGCTCAAGGTGTGCCGCTACGGCAAATGCCAATCGCACCTTCATTCCGCTACTATAGCGCTTCACAGGCGTATCGATGAATTTTTCTACTCCGCTGAAGTTAACAATCTCATCAAACTTAACATCAATTTCCTTTTTTCGCATACCCAGAATGGTACCATTCAAATACACATTCTCTCTTCCTGTTAGTTCAGGATTAAACCCCGTACCTACCTCCAGCAAAGACGCTACACGGCCATAAATTTCTACCGACCCTGTTGAGGGATAAGTAATCTGACTGATGATTTTTAATAGCGTGCTTTTCCCAGCGCCATTTTTTCCGATGATTCCAAGAACCTCTCCTTTCTTTATCTCAATGTTTACATCTTTCAGCGCCCAATGAATGCTGGAATCATTGCTGTTAGAATCAATCATCGAAAGGCTTCTCAAATCCTTAAAATTTTTCAACGGAGATTTCAACCAAGATATCATGGTTGACCCCAATGTATCGTGCTTTAGTTCTTTTACACCAATTCGATAAGCCTTACTAAGGTCTTGTATTTTTATTGCGGAATCAGACATCTTACTTTGTATTATGCAACATCTGCAAATTTCGATTCAAGTTTCTTAAATACATAGGTACCTATAATTAACAGCACTACTCCACTCCCCGTACTTACCGCTAATAATTCCCAAACGATAGGCTTGTCCGGAGTAATCATACTTCGCAAACCTTCTATCACGCCCGTCATCGGATATATTCCATACAGGAGATAGGCATTATATCCGAATTTATTCAAGACTAAAGAAGCCGGGAAAACCACAGGAGCCGCATACATCATCATTGGAATAAGAAAGGTAAGTGCAAACTTAATATCGCGATATTGTAGTGCTAAAGAGGAGAACCAAAATCCCAGCCCGGCCGTGGTAACGATCATGATCAGTACCAACAAAGGAAAAACCAGAAACTTAACAGTGATTCCATACTGATAATAAAACATGACAAGCAACAAGAAAACAAACCCAATTATAAAATCAAGTAATTTTGAAAGTACCGGAGTGAAAGGGAGAATAAGCCTTGGGAAATAAACTTTCGTAAAAATACTCGCATTTAATACTAAACTATTTCCTGCTGCGGTAAGGGATGTTGAAAAATAAGTCCATGGCAGAATGCCACAAAGAGCAAAAATCGGATACGGTATACCATCGCTGGGTACTCCCGCTAAGCGCCCAAACACAACAGTAAACAAAACAACAGAAAATAAAGGCGCAGCGATAACCCACCCAATTCCAAATATTGATTGCTTATATAATACTGTTATATCCTTAAGTACCATAAAGTACAGCAAGTCTTTGTAACGAATAATCTCTTTGATGTTAATGGGAGAAGAACCTTCTCTGGGCTTTATAACAGTGTGGGGGATTGTATTCATTGATTCAAAAGATAAGAAGCATTAATCCATTGCCAAATATAAAAACTGTTATCACTGGATTGAGAAAGATACGCATTCCATTCCTTCTCAATGCTCTTTTTATCAACCCAGGAATGGTTGCTGAATAACGTAATACGTTCATTCGCCCAATCTTTAAGTTCATTGCACAACCACTCTCGCTGAGGTGTCTGCACAGGTCTTTTAGGGGCAAATGACAATTCGTGTCCAATAAATTTTTGAGCAAGTTTTCTCATCAACCATTTTTGCTCTCCCTTAAAAATTTTGTTACGCTCGGGTTGAGCAAATCCAAACTCTACTAAACGATGGTCTAAAAACGGCTCTCTTAACTCCGTTGAATACATCATTGACACGCGGTCATTAAAACGAAGCGCTCTCGGAATTTTTGTGTAGAAAATATCACGGAACTGTAAATTCTGAAGTCTGTTATCGAATGGCTGAGGATAAACCGGTTTTTCAGCTTTGTCACGAAATTCTGCTGACAGAACGCCTGGTCTGGTCGGAGAACTCGTAGTGCCTTGAACTACACTATCCGTTCCATTGATATAATAATCATATCCTGCCCAAGCTTCATCCATTCCTTGCCCATCTAATAATACAAGAACACCTTGCTTTCTTGCTTCCTTAAAAATTTGTGAATATGCTAAAGTAGGAAGTCCCCCAAAAGGTTCATCCTGGTTATACGATACGTCCTTTGTTATCTTAGGGACGCGAGAAACTTCTAACCTGCAATTCAGCAATGGGTGATTACTCCCTGATAACAACGATTGAACCCAAGGCAACTCATCGTAAAGAGAATGTCCTGATGTAAAGGTAAATGCTTTAATAACTTTTTCTTCTTCTCCAAAACTATCCACCATCGACAATAACAAAGACGAATCAAGTCCTCCACTAAGATTGAACCCTACCGGAACATCTGATCTGAATCTCAACGATACGCTATCCTTCAAAAGAGATAAATAATACTCCTCCGCCTCTACTATTGTCAATGAACGAAGATTGGCAATCTCATTTTTAAATTCATACCACTTGTCCAGATGAAGACCTCCCCTAATTGAATAGTGTAAATAATGACCAGCTGGAAGTTGCTGCACATCAGTATAGAAAGTTTCATTTGGAAATCCGTATGTACCATAGGTAAAGTAAGACGCCCATACAGAAACTTTTGGCTTGCGTTCAATGCCTGCAGCCCAAATTGATTTAATTTCGCTGGCGAAATAAAAGGTATTGCCATCAAAAGAATAATAAAATGGTTTAACACCAAATCGATCTCTTGCTGCAAAAAGTCTTAGTTCAACATTATCCCAAATAGCGAATGCAAACATTCCTATAGTTTTCTGTAGAAATGAAGGTCCCCATTCAATGAAAGCCTGAAGGAATACTTCGGTGTCAGATTGGCTCCTGAAATTTTTAAATGTTAATGCTTGTCGTATCTCTTTATAGTTGTAGAGCTCACCATTAAAAACAATAGAATATCTCCCACATGCACTTATCATGGGTTGATTACCCTCAGCACTAAGATCTAAAATGGAAAGACGATTATGCCCCAGAATACACTGCTGATTTGAAAAAATTCCAGTAGCATCTGGTCCACGGTGTGCTTGCATTTCCAGCATACGCTTCACGGTATCCGCGTTCACTCCTTCCCCTACTACACCTACAATGCCACACATAAATCAATAGTATTTATTGATAAGCTTATTCACAATGAACTCCTCGCACAAATGCATAGCATCCCATGTAGCACCACCAATGTGCGGAGTAATAATGACATTCAATCCATTCATCATGGCCTTATAAAGATCACTTTCATTCACTCCGGTTAGTTCTGAAGCCAACACATCCGTTGCGATTCCTTTTAATCGCCCGCTTTTCAATTGATCAACAAGTGCCTTTTCATCTACCAGCTTTCCCCGTGATGTATTAATTAAATAACTACCTTCTTTCATGAGACTAATCATCTCCTTATTCAGCAGGTTCTCAGTGTCCTTCTGAAGGTGAACGTGAATCGTGACTACGTCACTGACTCTGAGTAAACTTTCAAGTGATTGATGTTTGATAAAGGATGTATCCGCTACAAATGGATCAAAATAATTTACGTCCATGCCAAAAACCTGTGCATACTGAGCAATCATCTTTCCAGTGCGACCCAGTCCAATTATTCCTATCGACTTCCTTTTTAACTGAATACCTTTAAACTTATCGCGATCCCAATGCCCCTTAGAAACCGAAGCACAAGCTGTTGGTATATTTCGTATCAGAGACAATAATAGAGCCCAGGTATGCTCGGAGGTTGATGATATTGTATTTAAGAATTCAGTTTCACCTTTCAGCGATATGACGCTAATTCCTTTTAAGTTTAGTGAATCTAAATCAATATGATCCAGACCGGTTGTAGCTGTAATTACATATTTCAGGTTTGGAAAAAAATCAATTATACCTTTTCCAATATAGGTTTTCAGTCTCACAATGATTATTTCGACATCCGCCAATTCAGGTAATTCTTTGAACGTATGGATATTGGTTTCTACATACTTCCCTATTGATGCCCAACGCTCCTTTGCATTTAAACTAAATCCATCTGCCTCAAAATTCAAAATGGTCATCTTACACTAATCATTGTTTGTCTTCCATGCCTTTATTAAAGCTTCTGCCACTATTAAATCTCTTGGTTCATCAATATTTGCAAGATACTTGTCACTCATAATTAACGGTGTGGATGGTTTAACCATTACAGAGGAGTGCTCCAAAAAAGTCTTGGTTCTAACCACATAAATGGATCCGTTCCGATAATAAACAGGTTTAATATCCTGCCGCCTCACTTGTTCGAATTCGGGCATCAATGACTGCAATACGTCATCCTGTATGGTGTACATTCTTGCAGGATGTACATCCGTCATCTCGCAAACACTTATTACCGAATTCACTTCGTTATTTTTCAACTTTGCAATAGCATCCTCGATATGGAACACCTCTCGCATAGGAGATGTAGGTTGAAGAAGCATAATGGCGTCTGGATTTTGTACATCTTGTTTGCTCAGCCAGAGAAGAGTATGCTTAATAACTGAAATGATACTAGTCTCATCTTGTGCTAAATCAGCAGGCCTTTTCAGTAGAATCACACCGGGTGTATCTGCCACCTTCAGGATTGTATCATTATCGGATGTAACCACTATGTTTGAGAAACATTTACTTGCAACGGCTACATCGACAGAATAACGAATTAATGGGACACCGTTTATTGGATATATATTTTTACCCGGAACACCCTTTGAACCTCCTCGTGCGGGAATGATTGCTAATACATTCATCCTAATAACTAATTACCTTATGAAACTTCAAGGGCACTTCATGCAAAAGCCTGGCAATTTTCTCACCCGCATTTCCACCACCATATGTATTTGATTTTTGCGGTCGCTCTGTAGTTAAAGAAGTTTGAATGGCTCTAATGATTTCTGCTTCATGATACCCAACGTCAATAACATTATTACCCCGATCACGCCTGTTTTGTCTTGTTCCAATATTCACTACTGGAACTCCCAAGTAAGCACATTCCCGAATTCCAACACTTGAATTTCCAATCAGGCATTTGGAGTGTATAAGTAAGCTTAAAAAATCATCGGGTTCCATATTCTTAAAAAAATGAACATTGTCTAATTTTTCATTCTCTCTAAAAGCCCTAATACCGGTTGATGTTCCATCTGCTCCGGCATCAACGTTAGGCCAGAACCATAACGTTGGAAAATTAAGTTTTACAATTGCCTTTAAAGTCTCCTCGATATGCAGTCGCGATAATTTATATTCGTTGGTAACGGGATGCTGCATCACCACCAAATAACCCTTCGTCAATTCTGGTTTACTACCAACACCTCCATATTTTTCATAGAGATTAAAATCAAGATTTGCACTGCACTTTTTTAGAACATCAGCGGCCAGGTCGATTGAAGGACATCCAGTATTAAAAACAAATCGTGGGTCTTCACCGAGTTGAATTACTCTTTGTTCAGCACTATCAGAAGCAACAAAATGATAATCAGAAAGTTTGGTTATAGCATGCCGAACTTTCTCATCAATGTTTCCCGTCACTTCTCCCCCCTGAATGTGGGCCAGGGGTATATTCATAAATGAAGCCGCTACAGCAGTGGCCATCGTTTCGAAACGATCGGCTATGGTTACTACAATATCGGGCGAAAGATTATCAAACACCGTGGAAAGTTCAAGTATACCAATACCGGTTGTTTTGGCTGCAGCCGTTAAGTTTTCACCTTCAAGTACATTGAATACACGCGCATCAATTTCAAAACCATCCTGTTGAATATAATGAATGGCCGAACCGTAGCGATCGAGTAAGGCAGAAGCTGCTACTACCAATTGAAGTTTTAAATCCGAATGCGCTTTGATTGCTTCCAGTAATGTTTTTACGCGGCTATAACTCGGTCGTGCGGTAATTACTACACAAATTTTTCTTTTGCTCATTCCAGGTCTTCGTATGTCAAAAATGAAAAAGCAGAAATATCACGGATTGTCTTCTTCCCCACTACAGTGGAGTAATCAGCGGAAGCGATTCCTTTATCCTCAGGCTTTTTACTTTCCAGGTCTTCAAACGTGATACAATGTCCCTTTGGTAATGCCTTATTCACGGCTAGTGATTTGCCAAACATCCTTTTAAGTTCTGCAAAAGACTGGATGTCATCTTTCTGAACCTGCGCCTGCAGAGCACGCTCAATCTCGTGAACACCTTTGACCAACGATGTTACCTGCTCAAGCGTTAACGAAGCAGGGCTGTCGGGACCAAACATTTTCTTATCAAATATTACGTGGAACTCCAGGATGGATGCCCCAAGCGCTGCGGCACTTAAGCCGGCATAGATATCGCCCGAGTGATCGGAGAAACCAACCGGCACGTTGAATTTTTTTCGCAGTTCGGCCAGCACATTCAAACCCCATTGTTCAGGCATGGCAGGATAGGCCGTAGTGCATTGTAAAATTGAAACAGGGATACCCCGTGAAGTAAGCAGTTCATAAGCGGTTTTTAATTCGTGGAAGGAACTCATTCCGGAAGAAAGTATAACGGGCTTTCCGGTTCGGGCAATTTTCTCCAGCAATAAAAGATTACTCACTTCACCCGATCCGATCTTGTATCGCTTCACGCCAACCGTTTCCAACAAATCCACAGCTGCAAGTGAAAATGGAGTCGATATAAATTCTAGTCCCACCCTATCGCAGTGCTCGCGCAAGCCTATCCATTGCGCAGGCGTGAACTCCATCCGCTTCCAGTAATCATAACGCGTTTCGTCCTCGTAGGAAAACTTAACACGAAAAGGTTCGAATACGCTGCTCTCCGCTTCGGCAATGTGCGTTTGGAATTTTATCGCATCCACTCCGGTTTGGGCCAGCGCATCAATGTAGCTGTGCGCAATGCCCAGGCTACCTTCATGCGCCTGGGCAATTTCTGCAATTAAAAAAACTCGATCATGAGATTCTGGTTTCATTTACTTTCGAAGTATGCGGTTAATCACACTTTTCTTCGTGGGTTCATCACTATAATACCCTCCATGGTTTCCATAATAACCATATCCATGACCATACTGATAGGTGTAGCCCTGGCCATACCCATAACCTAGTCCGGATTTATAAATATCATTGAGCAGAATGCTCATGTTTTTTAATTTCCCGGACTGGTAATATTCGTTAATACTCTTCACAAATTCTTTAGGCGAATAATTCTGGCGCAACACAAACACGGTGTGATCTACAAATTTTGAAATCACAAACGCATCCGTAACCAATGCCAACGGAGGTGTGTCAATAATAACAAAATCAAAATGCGCCATGGCATTTTTAATAAACTCTTCAAACCTGTCGGTTAATAATAGTTCTGAAGGGTTTGGCGGCACGGGGCCACCGCTGACTAATGAGAGATTCTCAATTTCTGTATCTTGTACAACCTGATTAAAATCTGAGATGCCTGATAAAAATGTACTCAACCCAACATCATTACCGCGATTAAAATCTTCAAAAATCTTCGGCCTGCGCATATCGGCACCCACAATGAGCGTACGTTTACCGGAAAGTGCAAACACGGTTGCCAGGTTAATGGTGGTGAATGTTTTGCCCTCCCCGCTGATGGAACTGCTCACCATAAATACCTGCTTCGTTTTATTTCCGGTAAAATAATTCAGGTTCGACCGCATCGCTCTGAATGATTCAGCCACTCCGGATTTTGGTTTTTCCTTAACCGTTAAATTACTTCCTGTTGAATTATGCCCCACACCCCCAATGAAGGGTATCGAACTCATCTTGTCAATGTCTTCTTTCGATTGAACTTTATTATTGATGATTTCAAAAATCACAAAAATAATCAGTGGAATAGCAATCCCAATGATGGCAGCAATGGCATAGTTGCGTGAAGGCACGGGTGAAATGGCGCTCCCCTGCATCGGTGGGTTAACAGAAAGGATATCTGAAGTATTAGAAGCTTCCGAGATACTGGCTTCTGATAATTTCTGCATCAGGTACACATACAGGTTTTCGAGTAACGAGTAGTTGCGTTGCACGGCAATCAACTGGCGTTCGGAAGCCGGTAACGAAGCAAGCTGTTTTTCAATTTCATGTAGCTGCTTGTTCAGGAAATCCATTTTAATTTTATCGGTAGACTTCAGTGTTTTTACCGACTCCAGCACACTATGCTTTATTTCTTTAATGCGCTCAGTTTTTGTAACAACCAACGGGTTTTTTGCCCGCTCCGGATCGAGGTATAGTTTAATTTCAAGTTGTAAATCCACCATTTTAGAAAGGAGCGCACCCAGTACAGGGTCTGATAGCCCTACGGAGGATGGTAGAATAACCTGATCCAGGTTATTTTCGCTTTTATTTAAATAGTCGTTCAGGTATTGATAGTAATTATGGCGAATGAGAAGTTCAGCCTTTTGAATTTCAAATTCCTCTGCCTTTGACAGAAACCGTTGCGCATCGGCACTCATATCTTTCACCCGGCTGCTGTTCCCAAACCTTTCCAGTTGATACTCAACAGTTCGCAAGGAATCCTTTATGCCTGTCAATTGCCTCCGGATGAAGTTAATCGTACGAGTCGCGGTCTCGTTTTTCTTTTCTAAATCCGCTTGCTGGTAAGACCTGATCAAACCATTTAAGAAATCAATTTCTTTCGAAGGATCCGTTCCTGTCAGGCTAATATTAATAACACCCGCTCCTAATTCAGCCCATTCTACCTTCAAGCGTGAAATATAACTACCCGCTACTGTTTGTGGATTTTGAATAACCAATAAAAAAGGGACACCTATTAATGGTTCCACACTCCTGTTTGGCAAGCGCTTAAAGCACAAGCTATATTCGTTGAAATGAATGGAATCGCCCAACGAAAAAACAGGGGTTTCTTTTGCAGGCTCATCTGAAAAACCGGATAACGTAAAGTGCGTTTCATCCTTCAGCGTAAAAATAAACTGCCCGGCTTTAACCTCATTCGGATTACACCAGGTGGCTGTTACCGGCATGTAATTGTACGCCTCGGTGGTCATAAAATAACCCTCGCGGTAAAAGGTCACATGAAAATTAAGATCGCGAATAACTTTTTCGATGATGGGATAAGACCGGATAATATAGGGCTCATTTAAATAATTACGATAGGGATCGATCAGTGAATTTTTATACAGTAGTTCAGCCCCTCCTGTTTCCTGCATTTCACGGATAATGATGGAGGCTGATACAGGATAGACTTTTTGTGTGTACCGATTTTTGTAGAAAGCTATTGAAACCGAAACAACAAAAAAGATGACAACAACATACCAGAAGCGAATGGCCCTGGAGAGCACCCGCTTAAAATCCAGCGTAAAGCCCGCTTGGCTCTGTGATTGTTCCTGATCAAAAAGTGATTGATCCACGTTAGTTGGTATTGATTAAGCTGATGGTTAATAATAACAAAGAGAGTGATGAAATCATCAAAGCTAAATTCTTACCAAAATAGGTTTGGTAAGGCCGCTGACGAAGGGCCGGTACAATGAGAATATCATTTTGATGCACAAAGTACTCTGGTGAATTGATGAAATTTTCATCCAATAGATTCAGGTACCGTACCTCCGCTTTACCATCGATCTGACGAATTAATTTAAGATTCTTTTTATCGGCCAGGTCCGTCAACCCTCCGGCCAATCCAATTGCTTCGATGTAGTTCACCCTGTTATTGGCAAGAACTACCGTTCCCTCTCTTCTTGCCTCTCCTAAAATCGTGAACCTGAAGTTGATCAACCGGACTTTCACCACCGGAGATTCCAAATACTGATCAGCAATTTGCTGAAGTTTGTTTTGAATTTCATAGACCGTCAGGCCTGCCACTTTCACTTTTCCAATGACCGGGTAGGTGATCTCTCCCTGCGGATCTACCAACTCTCCTATCAGAATAGCATTACCCTGGTTCAGGTTTTGATTTTGTTGTTGCTGCTGCAAGTTCCTGTTGAAAATGTCATATTCTTCAGGGGTTAAACTTTCAAACCGTACCGAAATATTATCTTCAGGCTGTATTCGGTATTCATAATTCTGAATATCATAAGATCTTACCAGGGAATCTTTAGGTAAATTTTTAATATTCACATCATCCTTCTGCAGATAAACGTATTTCTTATTCGTTACGCAGGAACTCAAAAAAATGGCAGCACAAATGGCTGCTAACCAAAGGATTCGGGTCATTTGCTAAAACTAAGCTACAAATATAAAAATATACCTGTATACGCCTACATTCTCTACTGTAAACTCCTCATCGAACATACTTCTCAAAGCTCTTATACTCCCGCTCGAAAAGTACCTCTCTCGGCAGCGACTTAAAATACTCATAGGTAATTTTGAGTCCATCGGCACGGGAAACCTTGGGCTCCCATCCTAACAACTTTTTAGCCTTAGTAATATCGGGTTGGCGTTGCTTGGGGTCATCCTGCGGTAGCGGTTTGGTAATAATTTTCTGATTCGTACCTGTCAATTTGATCACCTCTTCTGCAAACTGCATAATCGTAATCTCATCAGGGTTACCAATATTCACCGGTAGATGATAGTCGGACATCAGCAACCGGAAAATTCCATCTACCTCATCATCAACAAAACAGAATGATCGCGTTTGCGAGCCATCACCAAACACGGTGAGGTCTTCACCACGCAGAGCCTGACCAATAAACGCAGGTAATACACGTCCATCGTTCAGTCGCATACGCGGGCCGTACGTATTAAAAATCCGCACAATGCGGGTATTTACGTTGTGATACGTATGATAGGCCATCGTCATAGCTTCCTGAAAACGTTTGGCTTCATCGTACACGCCCCGCGGGCCAACGGGGTTTACGTTGCCGTAATACGCTTCGGGTTGCGGATGGACCAGGGGATCACCGTACACCTCGGAAGTAGAGGCAATTAAAATTCTTGATTTTTTAACGCGTGCTAACCCAAGCAGATTATGAATACCCAACGACCCGACTTTCAGGGTTTGGATCGGAATTTTTAAATAATCAATCGGGCTGGCCGGTGAGGCAAAGTGAAGAATGTAATGTAGCTCGCCCGGCACATGCACAAAGGTTGACACATCGTGATGATAGAATTCAAAATCAGGATGTTTGAAGAGGTGTTCAATGTTCCGGATATCTCCCGTGATGAGATTATCCATCGCAATCACATGAAAACCTTCTTTAATAAAACGATCACACAGGTGCGAACCTAAAAATCCTGCGCCACCGGTGATCAAAACTCTTTCTCTCTTATTCATTCACTTCAATTTTTACTTAAAGAAAGTTTAAATAATTGACAAAATTGATTGTCGATTACCGGTTTCTGGCAATCAGCAGTCATTCATATTTAAAGCCTGGTAGAATGGACGTAAGTCTCTTCCGGCTCTTCTACTACATCCACAAAAAGTTCATTGAGATCCAACACGAACCCAGGAAGAATTTGACTGGCTGCCTTATCGCCATTGGTAAGAGGTTTTGAAGGTTGATATTTTCCGAAATCATCGAGTAGAAAAATTATAAGAGAGCGATCCTGAGGATGGATAATCCAATATTCTTTTACTCCCGCTTTTTCATATACTCCATATTTCTCGTGAAGGTCTCTGGTTACAGATGATTTGGAAATAACCTCCATTACAAGATCGGGTGAGCCGTTACAGCCCCTTTCTGTAATTTTTGATGGATCGCAAACAACCGTTATGTCGGGTTGGACAACTGTATTTATAACTCCTTTGGATGCCGGCAAAATTACATCAAAGGGTGCAGGAAAAACTTTACAAGTTTTACCTTTCAGGTATTGAAAAACTGTGCCATGTAAAACAGATACCGCATATTGATGTTTACTTGTTGGTGCCGGAGACATTTTAAATATCTTTCCAAATATCAACTCAACCCTTTCTTGAAATTTCCAGGTCAGGTAATCGGCATAGGTGTAGGTCTTTGTTAGGTCCAGGCTATTAAAGTCGGTTATTGGCTTCATTTGTATTTGAAGGAAAGCTGATTCTTTACAAAGATAATCAAAGTTAGCCCCGGCAGCTTATTTACACAAAAAGTCCGGATTTAATAAGTTCTCTTTATTATAGGCCAATTCCACATTAGTGGTTTGCTTTAAAACTTTTAAGCCAATTTCATTTACGATAGCATGAGCCGCAGCCGTGTCCCATTCCATGGTGGGCGCAAAGCGCGGGTACACATCAGCTTTACCGGATGCGAGTAACATAAATTTCAGGCTACTTCCTGAGGACACCAATTCAGGTTTTTGCAACTGATCAATGAATTGCTGCGTTTCTTCATTCATGTGTGAGCGGGAGGCAACTACCCTCAAACCTGCTTGTTTCAAGTCGATTGGAGTGCGCTTAGGCAATTGGGTGATTTTTTCGCCCACTTTAAAAAATGCACCCATACCTTTTACTGCATAATACTCATCTCCGGTTACGGGCACCGTTACAACCCCCAGCACTGGAATTTGATTTTCAATCAAAGCAATGTTCACAGTAAACTCGCCATTTTTTTTTACGAACTCTTTGGTACCATCCAGTGGATCTACCAGCCAGAATGTTTTCCAGTGCTTTCGTACTTCGTAAGGAATATCGCTGCCCTCTTCACTTAAGATCGGAAGATTAGAGGAAGTTAAAATCTCTACAATGGCGCGATGGGCATTTTTGTCGGCCAATGTTAAAGGTGAGCTGTCTCCTTTCGCTTCCGTTTGAAAATTGCCAGAATTGTATACTTCTAATATCTCTTTTGAAGCAGCTTGAGCCGCTTTCAGGGCCAGACTGAGTACTGATGGGAAGTCGATCATGAAATAAATAAGTTTCTGTAATATTTAACCGCAGAGACGCAAAGGTTAAAAATTACTTACAAATCGCTTAAAACCATTTTCTAATAAAGACCCACATTGAAATATTTACATAAAGCCGTATTCATAAATCACCTAATTCATAATAGGTCAGAATTATTGGATTCTTTGTATCTCTGCGTCTTTGCGGTAAGAAATATTACACAATCATTCCCGCGGCAACGGTTTCATTCGTGCCTTCATCCACTAAAATAATACTTCCGGTGATCCGGTTCTTCCGGTAACTGTCAAACGCCAATGGTTGTGCTGTTCTGATTTTTACACGCGCAATTTCATTCATAACCAACTGGTCAACATTTTCAACGCGTTGCAAGGTGTTGATGTCAAGCTTGTATTGTATCTCTTTCAGTACGCCCCGAACTTCTTTTGTTGTATGCCTCACAAAAAATTTTGTATTCAAATTAACCGGCCGCTGGTTCATCCAGCATACCATCAGGTCAATGTCCTGATCTGTTTGGGGTTGGTTGTTGGGCTTGGCAATTACATCGCCCCGACTGATATCAATTTCATCCTCCAGTGTCATGGTTATCGACATAGGCGCAAAGGCTTCTTTCACTTCCACGCCTCCCATTTCAATAGTCTTGATTTTTGAGTTGAACCCGGAAGGCAAGATGGTTACCTCCTCACCAGGGCGGAAGATTCCTCCTGCCACCCGTCCGGCATAGCCCCGAAAATCCTGATGTTCCTTTGTTTGAGGCCGCACCACGTACTGTACCGGAAACCGGCTGTCGATGTGATTATAATCACTCTCAATGTGAACTGTTTCAAGCATGTGTAACAGGGTTGCACCCTGATACCACGTCATATTTTCAGAACGGTTTACAACGTTATCACCAGCCAATGCGCTGATGGGCACAAACTGGATATCGTGAACCTCCAGTTTAGAAGAGAATGCCTTATAATCTTCTACAATTTTTTCAAAAACTTTCTCGTCATAGTTCACTAAATCCATTTTATTCACACATACAATCACATGCGGGATTTTCAATAGGGAAGCAATGAACGAATGCCGGTACGTTTGTTCCACTAATCCTTTTCGGGCATCAATCAAAATCAATGCAAGATTTGCAGTGGATGCACCCGTCACCATGTTACGTGTGTACTGGATGTGGCCCGGTGTATCGGCAATAATAAATTTCCGCTTTGGCGTTGCAAAGTAACGGTAGGCTACATCAATAGTGATGCCCTGCTCCCTTTCAGATTTTAATCCATCTGTAAGCAGCGAGAGGTCAACATAATCAAAACCCTTTTTCACACTCGATGCCTCTACAGCCTCAAGCTGATCTTCAAAAATTGATTTGCTGTCGTAAAGCAATCTGCCAATGAGTGTACTTTTTCCATCGTCAACACTTCCTGCTGTTGTAAATCGTAGTAGTTGGTTCATATTCTTTTGTTTCCGGTTGCCAGTAACCCGTTGCCGGTCAGATTCGTATTCCTTATAAATTATCTTCTACCCATTGAATAAACTTGTTAACTCGTTTACTCAGTAAATCATACCCTTCTTTAAGGCTTTCATATGTTTCTTTATCATTGAAAGACCCTGTTTCATATAAAAAATCAAGATGCACGATAGTCTCATCACACTCTGATTGAGCGTAGATGAGGAGTTTAATGTAATCAGCTTTATATCTTCTCCTTCCATATCCTTCTACAATGGAGGTCGTAACAGACTTTGAGGATCTTCTAATCTGACTTCCTTCCTCATACAATTCAAATTGTGGTAGCGTTACTGAAATCTTATGAATTTCGATGGCCAACCTTTTCGATTCCTGATAAATCTCTAAATCTCTGTAACTTTTCATATCCTTCCTTATGTTGCACGCTGAAACCAATCAACCGGTAACAGGTGACTGGAAACCGGTAACTAAAAATACCCACTCTTTTTCCTGTCTTCCATCGCTGTTTCACCACGCTTATCATCTGCCCTGGTTCCCCGCTCTGTCTTCCGTGATGCCGCCACTTCTTCAATAATTTTCTCTAAAGTATCTGCCGTTGATTCAACAGCACCGGTAATAGGCATATCGCCACACGTGCGAAAGCGAACCCGCTTCACAGCAGGTTTTTCATTTTCTTTCAGTTTCAGCCAGGGCGATGTCGACAGGATGGCACCATCTCGCTCGATCACCTCACGCTCGTGCGAAAAATAAAGCTTGGGTATCGGTATGTTTTCGGTATAGATATATTGCCACACATCCATCTCTGTCCAGTTAGAAATCGGGAATACCCGGAAATGTTCACCCTGATGCTTCCTTCCATTAAAGATATTCCATAACTCAGGGCGCTGATTTTTCGGATCCCATTGTCCGAATTCATCCCGATGCGAAAAGAAGCGTTCTTTGGCACGTGCCTTTTCTTCATCCCTGCGCGCACCACCCATCGCTGCGTCAAATTTGTTCAACTCAATCGTATCCAGTAAGGTAACGGTTTGAAGGGCATTGCGACTGGCACCGTAACCTGTTTCTTCTTTCACTCTTCCTTTATCGATGCTTTCCTGAACCGAACCCACAATCAGTTTAACGCCCAATTCATTCACCAGCCAGTCGCGGTACTCCATGGTTTCCGGAAAATTATGACCGGTATCAATGTGCACCAGCGGAAACGGAATGCGTGCCGGATAAAATGCTTTCCGCGATAAATAGGCCAACACAATGGAATCTTTTCCTCCGGAGAATAAAAGAGCAGGTCGCTCAAACTGGGCAACCACTTCTCGGATCACATACATCGCCTCTGACTCCAGTTCTTTTAAATGACTTAAGTAATACTGACTCATAATTCTTAATTAAATTCCTATACTCAAATTTCAAATTTCAAAACGACACCATCAACATTCAATTTTTGGCACAATTAACTTGATTAGCACCGATAACGATTCATCCATACTCATCTTGTGGGTTTGAATTGCCACATCAGGGTTTTCGGGTCGCTCATACGGAGAACTGATTCCTGTAAAGTTTTTCACTTCACCCGCACGGGCGAGCTTATATAAGCCTTTCACATCACGCTGCTCACAAACTTCCAGTGGGGTGTCTACAAACACTTCAATAAAATTTCCAGCGCCAACAATTTGTTTCACTTGTTCGCGCTCTGTTTTAAACGGAGAAATAAATGCCGATAACACCACCAGCCCGGCATCCAGCATCAATTTCGACACCTCTCCAACCCTCCGGATATTTTCAACACGACCTTCATTGGTAAACGTCAGGTCTTTATTCAATCCCGAACGAATATTATCACCATCCAGCAAATACGTTTTGTAACCCAGCGAATACAAGTGTGCTTCCAGTTGAACAGCCAGGGTTGACTTACCAGAACCTGAAAGCCCGGTAAACCAGATCAGCTGCGCCCGCTGCTTCAACAGTTGCTGGCGGTCTGCAGTGCTGATTTTTGTTTGTATCGGATAAATATTATTCACTACAACAGGTTATAGTAAAATGAAATGAAAGCAATGCAAATTACAACATACAGGAAGGTAAGAGGTGAACCTACCCTAATAAAATCTTTGAACGTATAGCCACCGGGGCCATACACCATCAGGTTGGTTTGATACCCGATTGGGGTCATGAAATCTCCGGAAGCCGCGAAGGCAATGGCTACAAAAAATGGAGTTGACGAAAGTTGAAGTTGCGCAGCTATGGACATAGCGATTGGAAAAACAATGGAAACCGCTGCCGTATTGGATATGAGGGCCGTCAGAAAAATGGTTACAATGAACAACGATGCCAGTACCCCAACAGAGCCCATGGTTTTGCCGGTTGCAATTAATCCTTGCGCGATCAACTCGGCAGTACCTGATTTTTCGAGCGCAACCCCAATGGCCAGGGAGCAAACCAAAATCATCAGTAAACTCAGATCAAGCTCACGCCTGATCTCTGTAAAGCTTAAAATGCCCAGCAAAATTAAACCCGTTAAAATTCCAATACATACCTGAAAAAGCGGAAGCACCTCGGCAATGCCCAGCACAAGCAGGACAAGACTTGCAACACCTACCCATTTAAAGCGCGAAGATTTGGTTTTGGTAATCTTCTTGGGTGAAGAGATATAAAATAAATCCTTCTCCGCTCCACCGTTTCTGTTTTCATTCCCCTCTCCTGCCAGCAACAACAGAAAGTCGCCCCCGGCCAGGTGCATCTCACCTACTTTACCGGAAACTTTTTTTCCGTTCCGGTGGATGGCAATAATAGAGGCGTTGAATTTTTTTCTAAAGTCAGATTCCTTAATGCGCAGCCCGATCAGGTTTGAGTTGGCGGGAATCACCGCTTCCACAAAATTAAATTGCCCTTCCCGCTCAAGGTTATCTTGTTTAGGAATGCGAAGGCCGTTGTCTTCCTCAATAATTTTGTAAATAGATTGTGTGTTGCCCGCGAAAAACAACATGTCGCCTTCTTCCAGCACATCTTCCGGTGATACAGGCGAAATCACTTTTTCATGTCGGATAATCTCCACCAGGAATACATCCTTTAAATTTCTCAGGCCTGCTTCTTTGATGGTTTTCCCGATCAGCTTTGATTTCCCAAATACCTCTGTTTCGATAATATACTCCTGCACGTTTTCTCGCAGGTGATCCATTCTGTTCGGATTAGAAGGCAACAATTTATATCCGATAAAATACAAATAGGCACCACCCAACACGGTTACGAGCACGCCCAGAAAAAAGAAATCATCAAAACCAAGCAAGGGTAAATGATACTCCTGAATTAAGCCATTTAATACAAGGTTGGTGGAGGTGCCGATTACGGTAATCATGCCGGCCATGATGGTGGCGAAAGAAAGCGGCATCATAAATTTAGAACTGGGGTTTCCGGTTTTCTCTGCCCAGTCGCGCACGTATGGAATCATCAGGGCTACTAAGGGAGTGTTGTTGATGAATGGCGAGATTGCGGAAGCAGTTGCCATCAGCCTTAAAAGAAAAGCCTTCGGCTTAAGTTTATGATTGAACCATCGGGAAAATAATTCGGAACCATATACTAATCGAATGCCGGCCGTGACCAGCACCAAAACAAAGATGATGATAATTTGCTGGTTCGATAAACCCTTCAGGAGTTCGGCAGGTGTGATGATACCCGTGACCAGCAATGCTACTACCGCGATAAAAAAGGTGAGTGAGGGGTTAAAAAACTCCTTATAGAGTGAAACCACCAGGAACACCACAACGGCAAGTACAAAAATCTGGTTAAAATCCACTAAATCGGTAGATTTAATGGGCAAATATACAAATCAGGTTTAAATATCAAAGGTCGACACTAACCGATTGACCTTTAGAATTCAATTGCAGATTAACAACCGGAATGACCAGCAGTATCTAAATAGAATAACATCTGCTGTTATGCTCAGGATGACACAGTATTAACCCGGGCAATCTGGTTCTAATATTAAAGGTTAATAGATGGATGGAAACCGATCAGGATCGGACTCACGCATCAATGCATAAATCCTGTCAAACACTTCTTCAGGATTAGGCTTGGAAAAATAATCCCCGTCTGATGAATAGGCCGGCCGGTGTTCCTTACCCGTAATCGTAACAGGAGCCGCATCGAGATACTGATACGCCTGCTGTCCTTCCAACACTTTTTGCATCATGAAGGCGGTTGCGCCACCAGGAACATCCTCATCGGCAAATACAACACGGTTTGTCTTTTTTACCGATTCAGCAATCGTATGATGTTGATCAAAAGGTAATAGCGTTTGCACATCTATCACTTCACAGGAAATACCGACTTTCTCCAGTTCTTGTGCGGCATCCATCACAATCCGGCACATGGAACCATACGTAACCACCGTTACATCGCTTCCCTCCTTCAGTATTTCCGGAACGCCTAATGGAACAGTAAATTCGCCCACGTTGTCGGGCAGTTGTTCTTTCAATCGATAACCATTCAAACACTCAATGATCAGTGCGGGATCGTCTGACCTGAGCATGGTGTTATAAAAACCTGCGGCTTGGGTCATGCTGCGCGGAACGAGTACGTAAATTCCCCTCAAGCTGTGAAGGATCATGCCAATGGGTGAGCCGGCATGCCACACTCCTTCTAAACGATGGCCGCGCGTACGAATAATGAGCGGGGCTTTTTGCCCGCCTTTTGTACGGTATTGCAAACACGCCAAGTCATCGCTCATGATCTGAAGGGCATACAATAAATAATCGAGATATTGAATTTCGGCTATCGGCCGAAGGCCACGCAATGCTGCTCCAATGCCCTGCCCTAAAATAGTACACTCACGAATACCGGTATCGGTTAATCGTAGTTCACCAAACTTTTCCTGTAAACCGGCAAACCCCTGATTAACGTCCCCGATTTTTCCAACATCTTCCCCGAAAGCAAATATGCGTGCATCGCGACTAAACGCGGCTGTGAAGCAGGCATTTAATACTTCGCGGCCATCCACTTCACGTGATGATTCAGAATAGACCGGTTTTATTTCTTCAACTTTTAAGGCAGACTGCGCTGATTGACTATACAAATTCGAACTAAATCGATCACCACTCTCCTCCATTACCCGTTCAGTCCACTGGCGTAACTCGGTACGTGCCTCTGAGTTTTCATGACGCATCACCCGCAAGGCTTTTCTGGCTGCCTTCATGGCATCCAGGTAAAGCGGATTGATCGTCTTTTCAAGTTGAAGCTTAATATCTTCCAGTTCTTCTTTTTTGTTGCTTTGACCAATGGCCTCATTCAAAATCGCGAGAACGTTTTTTATTTCCGCCTGAATATTGATATTGAATGCTTTCCAGGCTTTTTCTTTCGCATCACGGGCAGCTTGCTTTGCTTCTTTTTCAATTTCTTCCAGCTCTTCAGGAACAACCAGTACATCATCCAAAATCCACTGTTTCATTTTAAGAATGCAATCATGATCTGCTTCCCAGGCCAGGCGCTCTTTCGATTTATATCGTTCATGCGAACCGGAGGTAGAATGGCCTTGTGGCTGCGTAACTTCCTCCACATGAACCAACACGGGAACGTGTTCTTCTCTGCAAATTTTTTCGGCCCGCTGATACGCAGCAATTAAAGCTGTGTAATCCCAACCCCTGACATTCAATATTTCATAACCCTGTTCCTTTTCATTTCTACGGAAACCTTCTAACACCTTCGAGATGCTTCCTTTTGTCGTATGATATTGCTGTGGTACAGAAATTCCGTAATTGTCGTCCCAAACGGACATCAACATTGGAACTTGCAACACTCCGGCAGCATTGATGGTTTCGTAAAACATGCCTTCGGAAGTAGAGGCATTGCCAATCGTACCGAATGCTATTTCATTTCCTTTATTTGACAGTGTATCAAACTGATGCAAGTCGGGATTGTTGCGGAATAATTTTGAGGCATACGCCATTCCCAACAATCGCGGCATTTGTCCGGCAGTTGGAGAAATATCGGCACTGCTGTTTTTTAATTCAGTAAGATTCTTCAGTTCACCCTTTTCATCCAGCATACGGGTGGCGAAGTGGCCATTCATCAATCTGCCTGCCGATGCCGGGTCAGCCTCCACATCGGTATGCGCATACAACTGAGCAAAGTACTGCTGCAGGGTTAGTTCGCCAATGGCAAGCATAAATGTTTGATCGCGGTAATACCCCGCACGGAAATCGCCATTGCGGAATACTTTCGCCATCGCGATTTGCGGAATCTCTTTTCCATCGCCAAAAATGCCAAACTTGGCTTTTCCCATAAATACTTCTTTCCTACCAAGTAAGCTTGCTTCCCTGCTTTCACAGGCTAACCGGTAATCGGCCAGGATTTCTTTAACCTTTGCTTGCGAAAATTTAACCTTGGATTCTTTCGTTGCGCTCACGATCTATGGATTTGAGTGATTTTATCTTGAGTTGCCCAAAAATAGCCAAATCCCATAGAATAAATGCAACCATCCGGGTTGCAATCGGGGTTGACTATTCATTCCTGGCAATTATCTTTGCAACCTGTTAAAACGGTTGCAATTATGATTATTGGAGTTCCAAAAGAAATAAAGAACAATGAAAACCGGGTAGCCCTTACCCCTGCCGGCACCCAGGAATTAATTAAACGTGGACACACGGTGTATATTCAAAAAACTGCCGGATCGGGTAGCGGCTTTAGCGATGAAGAATATACAAAAGCAGGCGGCAAAATGATCGACTCAGCCGAAGAAGTATTCAAACTGGCCGAGATGATCATGAAAGTGAAGGAACCCATTGAGCAGGAATACAAACTGATCAAGAAGGATCAACTTGTTTTCACCTACTTCCACTTTGCATCCTACGAACCGCTAACTAAGGCGATGATCGCCAGTGGCGCTGTTTGTTTGGCCTACGAAACAGTTGAACGTGTTGATGGCAGCCTTCCCTTGCTGATACCGATGTCGGAAGTAGCGGGCCGAATGTCCATTCAGGAAGGCGCTAAGTATCTGGAAAAACCTTTAAAGGGAAGGGGAATTTTATTGGGCGGGGTTCCGGGAGTGAAACCTGCAAAAGTTTTGATTCTGGGGGGCGGCATTGTGGGTTCCAATGCTGCTAAGATGGCGGCCGGCATGGGTGCCGATGTGACCATCATGGATGTAAACCTGACTCGCTTGCGTTACCTGGATGATGTGATGCCGAAGAACGTACACACGATGGTTTCTAATGAATACTCCATTCGTGAGATGGTAAAAGACCATGATTTGATTGTGGGTGCCGTTTTGATTCCGGGAGCAAAAGCTCCGATGCTCGTAACAAAAGATATGTTGAAGACCATGCGTCCGGGAACTGTGCTGGTTGACGTTGCCGTTGACCAGGGCGGCTGTATTGAAACCTGTACGCCTACCACACACGAAAATCCTACGTTCATTATTGATGATGTGGTTCATTACTGTGTGGCCAACATGCCGGGCGCGGTACCATATACTTCTACCCTGGCGCTGACCAATGCTACTTTACCATACGCGATTCGCTTAGCGAACCAGGGCTGGAAAAAAGCCTGCCAGGAAAGCACCGAACTCCGTCACGGATTAAATGTGATTCAGGGAGAAGTAGTTTACAAAGGCGTGGCTGATACGTTCAATCTGCCGCTGGCGGATGTGAAGAAGTTTCTCTGATTAATTGAAAAATTTGAAGATTAGCTAATTTGAAAATGGCCTCTGTATTTTATAATGCGGTTTCCATTTTCAAATTTTCAAATCTTCAAATTATCAAATCGTCAAATCATACGCTGGAAATTCCTGCAACAGCATCGCTTCCTTCACATCGGGTTTCGGCTCGTAACAAAAATGTTTCAAGCCATTCGATATTGAAACGTACTTTGCTTTGGTATCTGAATTATACGCGGCAACCTGCATCACGCTTTTTTGATCCAATGCTATTTCAGGGGACTTACACTCAACAATCATCCAGGGATTACCCGAACGATCAAACACAACAATATCCGATCGTTTTTGAAGTTGGTTATAGGTAAGTCCGCGCTCAACGCTGATCAGCGTCTTAGGGTATTTAAGATAATGGACAAAATAATGAATGAGATGCTGACGCACCCATTCTTCCGGAGTCAGAACCAGGTACTTTTTCCTTATCCCGTCAAAAATCCATATTTTTCCTTCAGATTTTTTGAGGTTCACTTCAAATGCCGGAAGATTGAGCTTCAACATGGATACAAAATAAGAGATACAATCACATTGAACTAAACATCAGATGAAAACAAAACAGGAAATCGTTTTAAATTGGTTACCCCGATATACCGGAACTCCCCTATCCGATTTCGGTGAATACATTTTGCTCACCAATTTTGACAATTACGTGACGATGTTTGCCGAACTGCACAATGTTCCCATCAAGGGTGTAGACAAACCCATGCGCAACGCCACAGCCGAAGGCATAACCATTATCAATTTTGGTATGGGAAGCCCCAATGCTGCTACCGTCATGGATTGCCTGAGCGCCATCCAACCGAAAGCAGCACTTTTTCTCGGCAAGTGTGGCGGGCTGAAGGAAAAAAACGACATTGGTGATTTAATCCTTCCGATTGCCGCTATTCGTGGAGAAGGAACATCAAACGACTACTTTCCACCAGAAGTACCTGCACTTCCCGCCTTCGCTCTTCAAAAAGCAATTTCAACCACCATCCGTGATTATAATCAGGACTACTGGACCGGCACTGTGTTTACCACCAACCGAAGGGTGTGGGAATGGGATGAAGAGTTTAAGAGTTATTTGAGAAAGATCCGCGCTCAGGCCATTGATATGGAAACCGCCACCATTTTCACAACGGCCTTCCATAATAAAATTCCTGCAGGTGCTTTGTTGTTGGTCTCTGATCAACCCATGGTTCCGGAAGGCGTAAAAACAGAAGCCAGCGATAAGGTAGTTACCTCAAGCTATGTTGATTTACACTTAAAAATAGGAATTGACTCGCTGAAACAACTGATCAATAATGGCATGACGGTGAAACATTTGAGGTATTGATCAGAAATAAGGAATAAGGAATAAGGGATCAGGCATTAGGAATCAGTTATCGGATAAGGATACCTGTTTGCGATAGGTGATCATCAAGCCTACAAATCCTAATACAAAAAATACGATCAGTGACAGCAGGGAATTTTTCATCCCTAACAATTCATCAATGTAGCCGAAGGTAAAAATACCGATTACAATCGCTACCTTTTCTGCTACGTCATAAAAACTGAAAAAAGAAGCGGTGTCCTTGGTCACCGGCATCAGTTTACTATAAGTACTTCTGCTCAGCGACTGGATACCTCCCATGATCAATCCAACACCCATCGCTAAAAAATAGAAATATACTTCAACCGATTCCCCTGCTTCTTTCAGTGACGTCACCTCATAGGCCGAAAAACATAGGAATATCCACATCAACACCACCGTCATCAAAACTTTAAGGTTACCAAACCTTTCAGATAATCGTGACATTAAGATTGCCCCCGCTACGGCAAGTAGCTGAATCAATACTGCGGTGATAATCAGTTTTTCGCTGGGCAAGCCCAAAATTTTACTGGCAAAAATGATGGCGGCCAGCATAACGGTTTGTACGCCCATGCTATAAAAGAAGAAGGCCGTCAGGTACCACTTCAATACACTCAACTTCTTAATCTGATTCCAGACTTTCCCCAACTCAATAAATCCCCTGGTTAAAAAGTTTCTGCCAAGTTTTTCAGCTACAGGTTTATTGGAAGGGAGATAAGCAAACGTAATTTGAGCAAACCCGATCCACCAGATGCCCACCAGCAAAAAAGTAAAAAGCGGACCTGAAAGTTTATCATTCTTGGCGGAGAAATAAATGACTAATCCAAAGCCAATGATCTGCAAAATCACACTGCCGATGTAACCCATGGCATAGCCTCGCGCACTGATACGATCACGGTCTTCCGGAGCGGCAATCTCGGGCAAATAAGAATTATAAAAGACCAGACTGCCCACATACCCCACAACTGCCAGAATGAAGCAGGTAATTCCCCACTCAATATTTTCGCCTCTAAACCAAAATAATCCACTGCAGGCAAAGCCGCCCAGCAAACAGAAAAACTGCATGAACTTTTTTTTGTTTCCCTGGCTGTCGGCAATGGATGAAAGTATGGGAAGGATAATGGCAATGGCCAGATACGCGAAGGCCAACGCATAATCATACAGGGCTGAATTTTTAAATATCCTGCCCATAAAGGGCACGTTGTCTTCGCCAAAGGCGGCCTTGGTCACACCCAGAAAAAAAATTGGAAAAAAAGTAGTGGTGATCACCAGGTTGTACACCGAATTTGCCCAGTCGTACATACACCAGGCATTTACAACCTTCGGATTATTATATTTTAACTGCATCGAAAAAGCCATAAAGAGAATTTGTACAGACTGAAAGATAGAATAATTTTTGTCTGAAAATAAAGATGCCGGAACAGGTCCGGCATGATTGTTAGCGGAGAGAGCGGGATTCGAACCCGCGATACCCTTTCAGGTATACACACTTTCCAGGCGTGCTCCTTCAACCACTCGGACACCTCTCCTGATTAAAGGGCGCAAAGAAAACAATAAATTAGCCTCTAACAAAATCAAACTGATAATTCACCCGCTAACGGAATTCCAATCATTTCCTTCACTTTCTTACCACCGTAGGAGCCCAGCAAAAGCATGAGTTTTGTAACAGCCGCTTCGGTAGTCATATCGGCACCACTGATCACACCAATCTTTAAAAGATCTTTACTGGTTTCATAACGACCTTGCAACACCATTCCACCCGGGCATTGTGAAATATTAAGAATGATGATTCCCGCTTCAATCGCTCTTCTGAGAGAATCAATCAACCACGAAGCGGTAGGTGCATTCCCCGAACCGTATGTTTCCAGGATAACCGCTTTCAAGTTTGGTGTCTTCAAAACAGATTCAACGGTTGTCGCGCTGATTCCCGGAAAAAGTTTAATGATTGAAATGTTAGAATCAAAAGCTTTATGAACCTTTAACGACAGGGCAGTGTCAGCATTTCGGATGGCCGCATGGTTGTAGTCAATCTTCACTCCTGCTTTTGCCAGCGGTGGATAATTGCCCGAATCAAATGCATCGAATTGCATGCTTTCTACTTTCTTCGAGCGGTTACCACGCAACAATTCATAGTCAAAATAAATGCATACTTCAGGCACAACCGCTTTACCTTCTATCCTTGCCGAAGCAATCTCCAACGCAGTAATCAGGTTTTCACGCGCATCCGATCTTGGTTCACTAATGGGCAGTTGCGCCCCCGTTAACACCACTGGTTTTGAAAGTGCTTCCAGCATAAAACTTAATGCAGAGGCTGTGTAGGCCATGGTATCGGTACCGTGTAAAATCACGAATCCATCGTTGCTTTTATAATGATCAAATATAATTTGCGCCAGCAATTGCCAATGCTCCGGGTTTACATTTGAAGAGTCAATCGGGGTTTCAAATGATACTACGGTTAGCTCCAGCGCCATGGTGCGTAACGTGGGAAGGTGTTCAATAATTGAAGCGAAATCAAACGGGATTAATACTCCGTCTTTATCATGCGCCATACCAAAGGTTCCACCGGTGTAAACAATCAAAAGTTTTGATTTTACTTTTTCCGAGGCGGACTTAACAAGAATGGTTTTTGTTTTCATAGTTAGTGTCTATAAGCCGTCTGACCGCTTGGAGCGGTCTGACGGCTCCAACGCCTGAAAAAGTCTATTGGCATTTTGTGTTGTCACTGCTTTCAATTCATCAACTGATATATTCTTCAGCTCCGCAACCCGCTTCCCGATTAATGGAATGTACGATGGTTCATTGCGCTTACCGCGATGCGGTGCCGGTGTAAGATACGGGCTGTCGGTTTCCAATACAATCCGCTCTAACGGAAGAGAAGGAATGACATTCTCCATCCCTCCATTCTTGAATGTTGCCACACCACCAATGCCCAGGTAAAAACCCAGTTTAATCAATTTATCGGCTTGCGTGGTGTCACCGGTAAAGCAATGAAATACTCCGGTCAGGTTTCCGTCCTGAAGCGTTTCAACCAACTCAATGGTTTGATCCATGCTGTCGCGGCAATGGACAACAACCGGAAGTTGATATTTCTTAGCCCAACTTACCTGAACCTTAAAGGCTTCCACCTGCTGATCCCAATACGTTTTATCCCAATACAAATCGGTACCCATCTCACCAATGGCTGAAAATTTTCGCCTGGCCAGCCAATTCTCAACCACATACAATTCTTTTTCAAAATCTTTATCAACCGAACATGGATGCAAGCCCATCATTGAGAAACAAATGGAAGGAAATTTATTTTCCAATTCCATCATTCCATCCACCGAAGTATGGTCGATATTAGGCATGTATATTCTACCAATTCCCGCTTCCTCACTACGATGCATCATATCGATGCGGTCTGCATCAAACTGATCGGAATAAATATGGGCATGGGAATCAATCCAGTAATTCATTTCAATATTTCGTCAATCGCTCTGGAGAGCAAATCATTCGTTGCAATATTACTAAAACCGGTGAAACCGCCTGACTTCTTTAAAGAAGCATCCAATTCAAAATTGTATTGATCAACCGTGCAGCACACTCCCCGATTTTTCAAATGCTGCGCTAAATACTCTTGTTCGGTTTGCCCGGGAGTAGGAATAAGAATCGCCTGCTTTTCCAGTCTTGCTAAATCCATAATGGTGCTGTATCCCGAACGAGCAATGATAATTTTTGATTGACAGATAATCTCTTCCAGCTTAAGCGACTGAAGAAAATTGACGGTGGTTAGGTTGCCATTCTGTTTCCAGTTTCCTTCTCCTTCAATTACTCCCCTTACAACAATGATGCTCAGGTTCCCTGGAAGTTGTTTAAAAATAATTTCTTCAAATACACTCCTTTGAGGTTCGGGGCCCGATAGGATTATTCCCACATCATACTTTACCGGTAAAGATTTTTTGCTAAACCTGGAAAGAATTCCAACATAGTTAACAGAAAGTCGTTTTTGTTTTGACAGATCACCGCTTAACATCAACCTTGGATCATCGGGAACCCAAAGTTGATTGAAAGGTTTCAATTTTCTTAAATGGAAAAGATCCACCAACGGTTTCAGAACTCTCCATGGACCTTGTAATTGAATATTCAGCTGGTGCCCGATAAAAATGGATGACACACCCTTTACCCAACAACCGTAGCGATTATCGGAAATAATAAGGTCAACCTGATGTAACTGAACAATCTTGTTGATTTTTTTATGCTCCTGCCTGATCGATCGCTGAATTTTAGGAAGCTGGAGGAAAATTGAGAGCATAAATGACCCATGTTTCGGATAGCGGATGCCATAGGGCGGCAACTCAAAAAATTTCAACACAGGAAATTCTTTCCTTAATAAAGCCAAAGCAGAACCACTTGACGCGACAAGCACTTCGCATTTCTTCTCCAGTAAAGACTGAATGATTGGAATGCACCGGGTGGCATGGCCCAACCCCCAATCGAGTGGTGCAATTAACACTCTTTTTGGAGTCATTCCGGAAGCAGTTTAAACTCGTAACCTTGTTCAAGAAAGTGATCAACAAAACGAGGAAGCGCGTACATTAAATTGCGGCCGGCTTTCAAACTATCATGAAAAACAATAATAGAGCCCGGCCTGGTGGCACCAATGGAATTCTTTAAACAAGCTTCAGGTGATAATTTTTGCCGATAGTCGATGGTCAGCACATCCCACATAATAATTTTATAATGCTGTAATGCTTTAATCTGGCTGCGGGTTATTCTGCCATAAGGCGGGCGAAACAATTCAATTTTCAACTCATAATTTTCAATTTTCAATTGCTCCTCAAATCGCTTAACATTTTTCACATATTCAATTGTTGCGGTACCCCACCCTTTCAGGTGATTGAAGGTGTGGTTACCGATGGCATGGCCATTCGCAACTACTTTCTTAAAAATATCAGGGTGTTTCCGGATATTATCGCCAATGCAGAAGAATGTTGCTTTGATGTTATTTTTCTTTAATGTTTCCAGAACAAAGTCAGTCGGGCCAGGCACAGGGCCATCATCAAAGGTGAGAAACAATTCTTTTTGGCCCGTAGGAATCCGCCAAATCAAATCAGGATAAAGCCACGGAATAAAAAATGGAACACGATGGAACATTGTTAATTTGAAAATGTAACGATTTGAAAATTTGAAAATAATCTAAGGACAATGAATTCCCGACTTTTCATTTTCATATCTTCAAATTCGCCAATTCTGAGTGTCCGCTTCAAGTCAGATTCGCCAACTATCAAATTTGATCAACCTACCCGGCACGATAAAATAGTGATGTCATCGTTATAACCCCTGTCTCCTTTGAATAAATCAAGACTGACTATAATATCCTGATGGATGGTTTTTAAATCTTTAAAATAAGTTTCGGGTTTATTAAAATATTCCATCAAATAATTCAAACCAAATTCTTTTCCTTCAGCATTGGTTGTTTCGGTCAGGCCATCGGTATAACAGAACAACAGGAATTCATCAAGGCCTGTCACAAAGCCTTCGTTTAAAAAAGGCAACGGATGCATGGCTCCTAATACCGTTGATCCATCCTCCAATAGTTTAATGCCGTTTTTCTTCGTCCATAACAAAGGCGGGTTATGGCCTGAGTTTACGTACACCATTGTTTTCAGTCTGATGTCATAAATGGCCGCAAAGAAGGTAATGAATTTTTCGCCTTTGGTATTTTCCATTACCTGGAAGTTCAGCGCTTCTACAATGTCAGTCAGGTTAGGTGTCTGGCGCAACAATGTTCTCAGCGATGCCTGGAAATTCGACATCATTAACGCAGCAGGTATTCCTTTTCCGCTGACATCGGCCACGCAAAGCAAAAATTGATTTTTGTTGATGGGTATATAATCATAATAATCACCACCGATCATATCGTGAGGCAGGTAGCTGGCTTCCACTTTCAACAGTTCGCTGTTGGGTAATTTTTCAGGAAAAAGGAATTGCTGCACATCGCTGGCAATTTCAAGTTCTTTACGAAAGGCTTCCTGCGCTAACTGTTTTCGGGCAAGCTTTTTATTTTCGATGGCTACAATAATAATGTTGCTGAGAGCCTGAATGAACTTAATGTTATCGTCATGCAAATCATTGGAGCTGTTCTTTTCCAGTCCGCCCACAAACACAAGCGCCAACGTATTTCCTTTATGGGCTACCGGAATGATGATATCAAATACTG
>Ga0268299_1001800_pt1 | contig 32107 bp, 27 predicted proteins | sample NOBtaG_FD_193484 | JGI IMG/M metagenome (GOLD analysis project Ga0268299, IMG submission 193484) | Activated sludge microbial communities from bioreactor in Nijmegen, Gelderland, Netherland - NOB reactor | ecosystem: Engineered > Bioreactor > Aerobic > Activated sludge | place: Netherlands... | reverse complement strand
GGGGTGCCGGGTGCCTTGTGCGGGGTGCGGGGTGCGGGGTGCGGGGTGCCGGGTGCGGGGTGCGGGGTGCGGAGTGCGGGGTACGGAGTGCAGGGTGACTCCACGCCGCGCACCACCGCACCCTACACTTCGCGCTGCACCTCGGCACCCCGCACCCCGCACCCCGCACTCCGCACTCCGCACCCCGCACTCCGCACCCCGCACCCGGCACCCCGCACCCCGCACCCGGCACCCCGCACCCCGCACCCGGCACCCCGCACTCCGCACTCCGCACTCTGCACCCGGCACCCCGCACTCCGCACCCTGCACCCGGCACCCCGCACCCCGCACCCGGCACCCCGTACCGCACGCTGCACCCGGCACTCGGCACCCCGTACCGCACCCTGCACCCTGCACTTTGCACCCGGCACCTTGTAAGATCGGTGGATGACTCACGCGACCTTCGAGACTTCCGCCGGCACGTTCAAGGTCCGGCTCTACGATGACAAGGCCCCGAACACCGTCGCCAACTTCGTTGGCCTGGCCACGGGCACCAAGGCGTGGACGGACCCGGCGGGCAAGCCGGCGAACCGGCCGTTCTACGATGGCCTCATCTTTCACCGCATCATCGACGGCTTCATGATTCAGGGCGGCTGTCCCGAGGGCTCCGGCCGCGGCGGGCCGGGCTATCGCTTCGCGGACGAGTTCGGACCGGGGCTGCGCCACGACAAGGCGGGACTGCTGTCGATGGCCAACGCGGGCCCGAACACCAACGGATCGCAGTTCTTCATCACCCTCGCTCCGACGCCGTGGCTCGACAACAAGCACGCCATCTTCGGTGAGGTCGTCGAGGGCATGGATGTCGTGAAGGCCATGGGCAAGACCGCGACCGGACCGCAGGACCGCCCCGTGAAGGACATCGTCATCAACAAGGTGACGGTGGACAGGAGTTAGGAGGTAGGAGGTAGGAGGTAGGAGGTAGGAGGTAGGAGGTAGGAAATAGGAGGCAGGAGTCGGGAGGTCGGAGACAGCCTTCGGTGTTCTGCTTCTGGTTGTTCTGTCTCCCGTCTCCTGTCTCCTACTTCCTACCTCCTACCTCCCGTCTCCTACCCCCTCCACCACGCGAACCAGCGTCGCCGCCTGGCCTCGGGCGGCTCCGCGGGCGGCGGCGCCGTGGTGCCCGGCCGCTGCCCCTGTGGGTCCAGCAGCCGGCGAATCTCTGTCTCCAGCTCCGACGGCATCACGAGGCTGGACCCGACGCCGGCCAGCCGCACCTTGGTCCAGCGAAGCGCGTGCAGCTGCCGGCGACAGATCTCGCAGGCCGCCAGGTGCGCGTCCACCTCGAGTCGAGCGGAGCCTGCCAGCCGCAGATCCAGCGCGTCCTGCAGGATGCCGAGCGGGGGGTGGGCGGTCACAGGCCTCCGAGGCGGTGCCGGCCGCTGGCGCGCTGCGCGTAGTCCACCAGCGAGGCGAACAGGCGCGCACGCGCGGCCAGGAGCAGGTCCGCCACGTTCTCCACACCGCAGGCGAGGGCCTCGGCCACCTCCTCGCGGGTGCTGTCCTCCACGTCGACCAGCAGCAGCGCAAAGCGTTCGCGCTCGCTGAGCTCGCGGAGCGCCACGTCCACCTCGGGCGACGCGTCGAGACGGGAGATCATCAACCGATCGAGATCGGCCTCCTCGCCATCCAGCCGCTCACCGAGGATCTGCTCCGGTGAAGCGGACGGCGGCTCGCGGGGCGCGTACGCCTGCTTCCGCCATCGGTGCTCCGTGGCACGCCACAGGGCGCCAAACGCCGCCGCGCGAGACGTGCCCGGCCCGTTCATGTCCCCGGTCTGCAGCGAGGCCATGGCCTCGAGCGTCACCGCCGCCGCGTCCTCCTCGCGCCGCGTCAGCCGCCGGGCCGTCCGATACAGCGCCGGGGCCAGCGCCAGAAGAGCTTCGGCACGCGCCGAGGCAGCTGGGGCATCATGAGAGGGCGAACGCGGCTGAGGCATCGTGTCGAGTCGGTGCTAGCATACGCCGGACCGGCGGTCGTGGCCGGCCACCAGCTGCGATAGGGGCCCTCGTCCCCGGGGAGACTACGTCCGTGACTGAACTTCGTCGATGCGTCCTGTGGTGTTGTTGTAGCGTCTGGCTGGCCGTGCCCGCATTGGCACAGCCCGTGGCAGCCCCGGATCCCGGTCCCCCACCCAAGTACGTCGCCGAGCCCATCAAGCTCCTGTCCACGGCACTCGGCACCTTCCACCGCCCCATCTCCTCCACCAACGCCGACGCCCAGAAGTTCTTCGACCAGGGCTTCCAGATGATGTACGCCTTCGCGCGGCTCGACGCGGTCCGGTCGTTCCGCGAGGCCTGGAAGCGTGACCCGAACTGCGCCATCTGCTACTGGGGCGAGGCGTGGGCCTGGGGATCGTACCTGAACGGGCCGATGCCGGCCGAGCAGTCGCCGTTCGCCTACTACGCCATCCAGAAGGCGATCAGCCTGAAGAGCGTGCAGGCTAGCCAGGTCGAGAAGGACTTCATCGACGCGCTGGCGCCGCGCTACGTGGAGAAGTTCGACCCGAAGACACGCCGGCAGCAGGACGAGGCGTACGCGGAATCCATGCGGAAGCTGGCGGAGAAGTATCCCAGCGATCTCGACGCGGTCACGCTCTACGGCGATGCGCTGTTCCTGCTGGAGCCGCGGCGCGGCCGCCGCGACGTCAACGCGCCCAACATCAAGCGGCTGCACGGCGTCCTGGAGTCGGTGCTGGCAAAGGACAAGCAGCATCCCGGCGCCTGCCACCTCTACGTTCATGCCACCGAGTCCACCGTGCGGCCGGAACTGGCCGAGTCGTGCGCCGAGTTCCTGGGCCGGTCCATCCCGGGCGCGAGCCACATCCAGCACATGCCTTCGCACACCTGGAACGAAGTGGGCCGGTGGTCCGACTCCGTGCGGTCCAACCTGGAGGCCTGGCACTCGGACCTCAAGGCCGACATCGGCGAGGGCTTCGCCATCTACCCGGATCACAACCTGCACATGCTGCTCTACGCGGCCTCGATGGACGGGCAGGGCGCCATCGCCATGCAGGCCGGCAAGGACTACACCAAGCGCACGGGCGACACGATGTACCAGGTGCTCACGCTCATCCGCTTCGGCCGGTTCGACGAGGTGGTCGAGGTCACGAAGCGGCCCGAGCGTCAGATCCCGGCCGGCGCCTGGGACTTCGCGCAGGGGTACGCGCGGCTGAAGCTGGGCGATGTGGATTTCGCGAGGCTGTATCTGGCGCGCGTGAAGAAGACCGCGGAGACATCGGAACAGGAGTTCCGCCAGCACCCCGCGAAGCGTCTGCTGGGCGTCCTGGCGGGCATCCTCGAGGGCGAAATCCTGCGGACCGACAAGGACCTGCCGGGCGCACTCGCGGCCTTCGAGCGGGCGGTGCAGCTCGACGACGAGCTGGAGTACGACGAGCCGGAGCCGCTGCCGTTCCCTGCCAGGCACTGGCTCGGCGCCGCGCTCATCGAGGCGGGACGCGCCGCCGAGGCGGAGAAGGTCTACCGCGCGGATCTCGACGAGCACCCGCACAATGGCTGGTCGCTGATCGGGCTGCGGCAGGCGCTGAAGGCGCAGGGGAAGGCCGATGCCGCGGTGGAACAGGACTTCGAGAAGAGCTGGGCCCGCGCGGACCACTGGGTACGGGCCTCACGATTCTGAGCGAGGCCCTCCATTGCCGTTTGCCAATTGCCGATTGGCGATTCATCGGGTGATTGGGGATTGGGGGATTGGGGATTTGATTGGGGATTGGGGGATTGGGGGATTGGGCGATTGGGGCAATGGGGCTGCCTGTCGTGAAGTGATGGCCGTACAGGACCCGGCGACGGCGGTGAATCAGGTGAGTATGACCAGACGCACTCTTTGCGCCCTTTCGACCGTCTTCGTGGTGTGCGCGCAGATTTCAGTCTCCGCCCGGGACCAGGCGGCACCGGACGGGTGGCGCTGGCTGACCGACGACCCGGTGACCATGGTCGGCACACTCGACCCGAGGCCGGGCGAGTTCACCTTCACGACGATGGCGCCGGGGTGGCACATCACGAGCCGGCCTGCGGCCGCGTTGTTCGAGCCGACGGTCACCGCCTCGGGCCGCTACACCGTGGAATCCGAGGTGTTCCTGTTTCCGGGCACATCGGCCTCGGGGTTTGGCGTGATCGTCGGCGGCCGTGGCCTGGAGACGGCCACGGCGAGTTACGTGGCCTTCCTGGTCCGTCGCGACGGGAGCGCCGCGGTCGAACGGAGGGAAGGCACCGCCACCACGCTGTTGCAGGCCTGGACGCGTCACGCCGCCATCACCCCGCATCCCGGAGGCAACGATACGGTCAAGCACGTCCTGCGCGTCGAGGCAGAGGCAACGCAGCTCACGTTCCTGGTGAACGGCACGCCGGTCCTGGAGGTACCGCGCACGCCCGGTCTCTTCGACGGCACCGTCGGCCTGCGCATCGGCGCCGACCTCAACCTGCACGTGACGAACCTCGACGTCACCCGACGCCTCGCGCTACCGCGGAAGAAGTGAAGGAGGCATCGCACCCGTCAGCACCCGCCCGCACCCGACTAATAGCCCATGACGTAGCTGTCACGCGTCGGCGAGACACCGCCCATCAGGACGCCGGTTGCCGGGTGCACCAGGATCGCCTTCACCGAGCCCACGCCGCGCACCGCGCGGATGTCGAGCGCGTGCCCCATGGCCGCGAGCTCGTCGAGAACGTGCTTCGGCAGGCTTGCCGGCACCTGGAGCTTGCCTTCGGCCGCATGCGGGTAGTACGAGCTCTTGAACGACGTCGTCACCACCGACGAGGCCTCGAGCGCCTGTTGCACGTTCATGCCGAACTCGACGACGTTGAGGAAGAACTGGAGCTGGGCCTGGGGCTGGGTGTCGGCGCCGGGTGTGCCGAATACCATGTACGGCTTGCCGTCCTTGAGCGCCAGCGCCGGGTTGATCGTCTGCCGCACGCGCTTGCCGGGCCGCAGGACGTTCGGATCGCCCTCCTCGAGGCCGTAGTACGCCATCCGGTTGTTCAGCATGAACCCGGCCCCTTCGACGACGTGCCCGCTGCCGAAGAGGCTGAGGAGCGACGAGGTGACCGAGACCATGTTTCGATCCTTGTCGATGACGGCCAGATAGGTCGTGTGGCCGTCTTCGGTCGCCCCGCGCACGACGGAGAGGTCGGCGGGCCCGCGCGGCTCGGCATACGCAAGCGGCGGGGCCGAGTTCGTGGGTTGCCTGCGAGGCGTGCCGGCCGGCGCTTCCCCGGCGATCGCGTGATCCGGATGGATGAGCGCGCGCCGCGTGGCCGCGTACTCCTTCGACAACATCTCGCGCATCGGGATGTCTGGGACGAACTTCGGATCGCCGACGTACGCGTTGCGGTCGGCGAACGCGAGCTTCAGGGACTCCGTGACCGCGTGCAGGTAGGGCGCGCTGTTGTGCCGCATGTAGCGGACGTTCAGGCCCTCGAGGATGTTGAGCGCCTGCAGCATGACGAAACCCTGGGAGTTCGGTGGGCACTCGTACACGTCCACGCCCTTGTAGGTGATGCGGATGGGCGCGTCCTCGTTGGCGCGGATGCCGGCCAGGTCCTGCCGATCGATCAGGCCGCCATTCGCCTTCATGTAGGCGGCGAACTTCTCCGCGATGGGCCCCTGGTAGAATGCCGCGCTCCCCTTCGCCCCGATCTCGCGCAGCGTGTTCGCGAGGTCCTTCTGCACGACGCGGTCACCCATGTCGAGCGGCGCGTCGCCCTTGAACCAGATCTTGCGCGACGAGGGCGAGAGTTTCGCGCGCGAGGCCGCGATGGCGCCGGCCACCGACTCGGTGACCGGGAACCCGCGGTCGGCCAGCTCCACGGCTGGCGCCAGCAACTCGCTCAGCGGGCGGGTGCCGTAGGTCTTCGCCGCGAGCTCCGCGCCGGCCACCGAGCCGGGCACGCTCACCGACAACACGCCGGCGTCCGGCAGGCCGCCCTGTGTCTTGTAGAAATCCACCGTGGCGGCCATCGGCGCCACGCCCGTACCGTTGATGAACTTCACCTCGCCCGTCTTCGCGAGGTAGATGAGCATGAACATGTCGCCGCCGAGGCCCGTCATCTCGGGCTCGACCAGGCCCTGCACGGCCCACGCGGCCACGGCCGCATCCACGGCGTTGCCGCCGGACTTCAGGACGCGCAGCCCCGCCTCGGAGGCGAGCGCGTGGCCCGAGGCGATCATCCCCTGGTCGGAGAGGATCACGGGCCGCCACGTCGAGGTCTGCGCCACGGGCCGCCCCCCGGCGAGCGCGACGATCAGGCCAACGGCAACGAGCAGCGACAGTCGACGCATCACACCCTCCCTGTCCAAAAAGCAAACACGAAGGACACGAAGTTCACGAAGCCAATCCAGGAAGAATCGCGATCCAGATTGCCGTTTTCCTCGGGGCTCACCGTCCCTGTTCGACTTCGTTGGTCTCACCGTGCCTGTGCTTCTTCGTGTTCTTCGTGTTCTTCGTGTACCGGGCTCTTCACACGTGTGCACGCAGCGGGTCGTGCATCCGCTTGCCGTGCGTGAGCGACATCAACACAACGTCCGAGGTGACCGGCGCGCGGCGGAAGGCGTCCACGCCGATCGCATCGGCAATCGCGTTCATCACCGCGCCATAGCCGGCGCCGACGGGCGGCTCACCCACGCCCTTGGCGCCGACCGGTGTCTCCGGGTCGGGGATGCCGAGTCCCACCGCGGGCATCGTATCCGGCACGTCGAGGATGGTGAGCGGCCGGTTGTTGTAGAACCGCCGCGCCAGCGACAGGCCGTAGTGGGGGTCGTACACCAGGCGCTGATAGAGCGCGTGCGCGATGCCGAGGCAGACGCCGCCGTTCAGCTGCGCGGTGAGGCTTCGCGGGTTCACCACGACGCCCACGTCGCCGACGCTCAGGAAGTCCACCAGTGTGACCGCACCCGTCTCGACGTCCACCTCCACTTCGGCAAACCCCGCGACGAACGACCAGGTGTCGCCATCGCGCGGGTACGAGTCCTTCGCCACGCCCATCAGGCCGAGCCCCGCGAGCTGCGCGGCCGCAGCCTTCGTCACCGCGTGGATGTCCGCCGGCAGATCGTGCCCGTCGTACGTCCCGCCGAGCGCGATCGCCCTGGTCGCCGCCTGCGCGTAGGTAAGCGCCCGCCCGGGCTGCCCCTTCCGAAACACACGCTCGTTCCCCAGCTCGTAGTCGTCCGGGCGACCGCCGAGGTCGCGTGCGGCAATCTCCTGCAGCTTCCGCCTGGCGTCCATCGCGCCGGCGTGGTTCGCACGCGTCATGGCGTGCGTCGTCTGCGAGCCCACGGAGAGGCACGTCCACGGGAGCCCCTGGCTGGTGTTCCCCCAGACCACCTCGACCTTCTCCCACGGCATGGCGAGGACGTCGGCCGCGACGCGCGCGAGGTCGATCACCGAGTGCGTGCCGAGGTTGCCCACACCGGACTGCACGTAGAGCCTGCCGTCCGGCCGGAGGGTCATCAGGCCGTCGTACCCCACGGACCCGGAGCCGTGCGGGCCGATCGTGACACCGACGCCCCGCACCTTGCTGCCCCGACGCTGTCCCGACCGTGCCACACGCGTGCTCCAGTCGAAGAGCGCCGCGCCGCGGTCGAGCGCGTCCTTCACGAACGCGCCCGTGACGTGGCGGCGCTGCCCGTTGGGACCGGGTGGGCCGTAGCGGGCCTTCCCCTCCGGCGAATTGATGCGACGCATCGCGATCTGGTCGATCCCGAGCACCTTCGCCGCCTTGGTGACGACCGGCTCGATGATCCCGTTGGCCTGCATCGGGCCCGGCGACCGCTGTTGCGTCCGCGGTGGCGTGTTGGTGAGCACGTTCACCGCGCGCCAGCGCATCGCACCGGGCTGGTACACGAGCGACGCGGCGTTGCCGGCCGAGCGATGGTCGCCCATCGGGCCGTAGGGCCCGCCGTCCTGCACGATGAACAGGTCGAGCGCGGTGATGCGGCCGTCCTTCGCAAATCCCATCTTCGCCCGGCCGACCATGCTGGTGCGCGCGCGGCCGAAGTAGCTTTCCTCCTCACGGCTCACGCGCATCATCACCGGCGCGCCCGCCTTCTTCGACAGCAGCGCCGGGATCGCCATCGTCACCGATCCGCCGCCCTTGCTGCCGAAGCCGCCGCCGGTGTACTCGCTGATCAGCACCACCTGCGACGGCTCCACGCCGACCCACCGCGCGACCGCGTCCACGGTGCGGACGACACTCTGCGTCGAGCAGTGCAGAAACAGCTTGCCGTTCTGCCAGTAAGCCATCGCGCTGCGCGTCTCGAGGGGATGATGTCCCGTGGACGCGACGACGAACGTTTCGTCCAGCACGAGATCCGCGGCAGCGAAACCGGCGTCCAGATCACCCGCCGTCCACTCCTCGGTGGCCCGCCCCATCGGCAGGCGGCCCTCGCCGGCCTCGGCAAAGTCCACGTCGCTCCACTTCAACCGCTCCACCGCCGGGCGCGCGGGTGGCGCGCCAGGCGCCGCGGGCGGGGGCACACCCCACACGTTGCCCTCGAGCCTGGCATCGGGACCGCCCGGGCGCAGGCTGTCGAGCGGGTCGATCACGAAGGGCAGCGACTCGAAGGTGATGTCGATGCGCTCGATGGCCTCGGCGGCGGTTCCTTCGTCCACGGCCGCGACGGCCAGCACGGGCTCGCCTCCGTAGAGTGGCTCGTTGGTGAGCGCGCGCTCGGCGCCGCCCAGATCCGGAAGGTCGTCAGCCGTCAGGATGGCGCGCACGCCCGGCATCGCGAGGGCCTCGCGCGTGTCCAGCCGCGTCACGCGCGCATGCGGCTGCGGGCTCAGGAGCAGCTTGCAGAACAGCATGCCCTCGGCGCGGAAGTCCTCCGCATAGCGCGCCCGCCCCGTGACCTTGGCCACGATGTCGGGAGTGACGTAATTGGTGCCGACGAGCTTGTCTGCCACGCGACCCGCCTCCAATGCGGGCGACTGTAGCAGATAGACTGCGTGATCGCGAATCTGTTGAGCTCGTGATCTCGTGATCTCGCGATCGAACTGATGATCTCGTGATCTGGGGATCTATCTCGTGATCTGGGGACCTATCTCGTGATCTGGGGACCTATCTCGTGATCTGCGGATCGGCTGATCGATCGAGATCAACCGGCCAGCCGCTGAGGCGTCGCGGCCACCTGGGCGGCGACCGTGTCGGCGAACCGATCGACGGCGTCCCAGTCGGTGTACTCCCAGTCGTGGGAGGCATCCGTGGCGCCTCCTTCCTTCCAGGCAATCCACCTCATCATCTGACGCGTGACGAACCCGTATTGCGTGTAAGCGAGGCGGCCCGCGAAGCAGACCATCGTGGCGGGGTGCCACCCGGTGGCGCTGAGGAACTCGGCGGCAATCGTTCGCGCGGCGTCCACCTCGGCCCGGTTCCTGGACGCGGCGGCCATGCTGACGGAAAAGAAGGCCGACGGCACCGCGTTCAATCCGGCGCGCTGCCTCGTCACGAAGCTGACCGCGGACGCCTGGTGTCGCCCGATGTGCAGCGACGCCCCGACCACGGCGCCGCGCACGCCCCGCCAGTCGATCGTCGCGGCCTCGGGACTGGACACATCGACGGCGCCGCTGGCCAATCCACACCCGCGCAGCCGTTCCGCCACCCGCTCGGCGATGCGCCGCGTCTGGCCCTCGGTGGATGCGTAGAGGACGGGAACGTCGAACATGGCTGCCTCCCCTGAGACTGGAAAAGCAAGGCTGCTGCCAGCCGAATCGCCCCTGAACGTGCCCATTCTGGACGCTGGCGGGCCCTCGCCGGTGAACCGCCGGCGCCGACGTGCCGGGGAGCCGGCAGTCGCCACACCGGACCGTCTTCGGCCCGCCGATGAGGCTTGTCAACCCTCCCCCGCCGGTCCCCGTCCAACTGCCCATGAGCCTGCTCGGGGACTGGCGCGTCGCGATCCGCATGCTGCGCCGGCAGCCCGGGTTCGCGCTCACCGTTGTCGGGATGTTGAGCGTGGCCATCGGCGCGAACACGGCCATCTTCAGCCTGATCGATCGCGCGCTGCTGCAGTCGCTCCCGTTCGAGGAGCCGGATCGGCTCGTGCTCGGTCGAGCCACCTTCAGCGGCCGGATCAACCCGACCGTCTCCGGCTACGACTACTACGACTATCGGGAGCAGAGCCGCTCCTTCGAGGCGATCGCCTCGCTGGGCGGGACCGGCGGGCGGCGCACGGTGCTGGTGGACGGCCAGCCGGACCGCGTGGACGGCATGTTCGTCAGCTGGGACCTGTTCCCGGTCCTGCGTGTCGCGCCCACGCTCGGGCGCTCCTTTGCCGCGGAGGATGCGGCCCCCGGTCGCGACCGCGTCGCCATCATCAGCGAAGCCTACTGGCGGCGCCGCTTCGGCGGTGATCCCGGCGTGCTGAACCGCGCCATCGTGGTCGATGGGACGCCGATGACCGTCATCGGCGTCATGCCACCACGCTTCCGGTTCCTGGCGGATGCGGACCTCTGGACGCTCACCTACCGCGACGGCCCCCTGGCCAACGCGCGCCGGTTCCACAACCTGCTGCTCGTCGGGCGCCTGGCGCCGGGCGTCTCGCTGGCGCGTGCGCAAGCCGAGATGGACCTCGTCTCCACCCGGCTCGAACAGCAGTACCCCGACACGAACCGCGCGAAGGCGCTGCGGCTGACCGGGCTGCAGGAGGCGCTCGTGGAAGACGTCCGCGGTCAGCTCTGGATGCTGATGGCCGCGGTCACCCTGGTCCTGCTGATGGCCTGTGCCAACGTCGCAGGGCTGCTGCTCGCGCGCGGACAGCGTCGGATGACGGAAGTCGCGGTCCGGACCGCCATCGGTGCATCGCGCGCCACGCTGGTCCGCCAATTCGTCGCCGAGAGCCTCCTGCTCGCCCTGGTGTCCGGCGCGGCAGGGCTTCTCGTGGCCGTGGCCGTACAGCGCATGTTGATCCGTTTCGTCCCGGTGGGCCGGCTGGGGATCCTCGAGCCGGGCCTCGATCTGCCCGTGCTGCTCTTCGCGATCGCCGTCTCCATCGTCACGGGGCTGGTCTTCGGGGTGCTTCCGGCGGTGAGGGGCACCCGCGTCGATCTGGCGCCGCAGCTGAAGTCGGGCACGCGGACGACGGAGGGCCGGGCGGGCACGCGGCTGAGGAGCGGCCTCGTGGTCGTTCAGGTCGCTCTCGGCGTCGTGCTGCTGGTCGGGTCGAGCCTGCTGGTCCGCAGCCTGATCCGTCAGATGGGCGTGGACCTGGGATTCGATCCGGCGAACGTGCTCACGGCAGGGATCAGGGTCTCCGAGCAGGACTACCCCGACGCCGCACAGCGCACCTCGTTCTTCACCTCGCTGGTGGACGAGGTGTCGGCGCTGCCCGGTACACAGGCGGTGGGGCTCATCAGCCAGCTGCCGATCCGCCACCCCGGTGGCAACCTGTACGTGCGGCGGCCGGGGCAGGAGGCGCTCTCGACAATGGATCGATCGGCCGACTTCCGGACGGTGCTGCCCGGCTACTTTGCGTCGATGCGCATGCCCCTGGTGGCGGGCCGTGACCTCGCGGAGAGCGACACGGCCGACCGGCCGCGGGTCACGGTGATCAGCCAGTCGCTGGCGACCCTCATGTTCCCGGGCGAGAACCCGCTCGGCCAGACCCTCATCGTGGATCTGGGCGAGCCGGTCCCACACGAGGTCGTCGGCGTGGTGGCGGACGCACGGCTGCGCCGCGTCCGGAGCGATCCCTTCCACGCGATGTACATGTCGTTCAGCCAGGCGCCGCGCCCGGCGATGTCTCTCGTCATGCGGACGACGGGCGACCCCATGGGGCTCGTGGCGCCGCTGCGAGAGCTGCTGCGCCGCAAGGATGCGACCATCCCCCTCGCCGAGCCCTCCACGATGACGTCCATCGTCCACGATGCGCTTGCCGAGGCACGCGTCGTCACGGTGGCGCTCGGGATGTTTGCAGCGGTGGCGCTGATGCTGTCGCTGGTCGGCCTCTACGGCGTGCTCGCGTATTACGTCGGGCAGCACCGGCACGAGCTCGGCGTGCGCATGGCGCTCGGTGCCAGCGCGGGCGAGGTGCTCGCGCTGGTGCTGCGGCGTGGAATGATACTGACAGTCGCCGGTCTCGCGGCCGGTCTGACCGGCGCCGTCCTGGCCTCCGGCACGCTCGAGGCGTTGCTCTACGACACGGCCCCGACAGACCCCGTGACCTTCGTGCTCGTGCCGGTGATCTTCGCCGCCGTCAGCGCACTGGCCTGCCTGCTGCCGGCATGGCGCGCCTCGCGCGTGAATCCGGTGGACGCCCTGCGAACCGAGTAGTCAGCTCCCTCAGCGCCGGAACAGCGCGGCCAGCAGCGACAAGATGAGACTGATCACGATCGAGGTCGCCAGCGGGAAGTAGAAGCGGAAGTTCTCCCGCTCGATGACGATGTCTCCGGGCAGCCGTCCGAGCCAGGGGATCCGCCCGCCGAGGGAGAAGACGGCTCCCAGCACCAGCAGCACACCGCCGACGATCATCAACGTCCGGCCAAGGTCGCCCGTCACGGCTCTCGCGTGTTTACACCCTTCTGACATCAGCGTAGCTCAGGTGTCACCGCCGGCGACGACACTCCTCGTGCATGGCCTCGCGGCCCCGCACTCGTGGGCCGGCGCCATCGTCATCCAGGAGAACACATGAAGCACACTGCTCTATCTCGACGCATGTTCATCCAGCTCGGCGCGGTCACCAGTGGCGCCTTCGCCGCGGGCCTCACGGAGTTCGGCCGCCTGCACGCCGGCGTGCCACAGTCCGGAGGGACGATTCCCGGGTTCGGGCCGCTCGTGCCGACGGCCGCGGAGAACACCGGTGAGATCCTGCTCGCCCTGCCCGAGGGCTTCAAGTACAACGTGCTGATTCGGCGCGGGGACATCATGTCCGATGGCCGCCCGTTCCCGAGCAACGCCGACGGCATGGGCGCGTTCGACGCCAACGGCATGGTGCGGCTCGTGTGCAATCACGAGCGGACGTCCGGGCCGGCGATTGGCAGCTTCCCCTACGATGCCGGAGCGGGCGGTGGCACGACGACGCTGACCTTCGACCCGCGGACGCGGCTGCTGACCGAGAGCTTCGTGAGCTCCAGCGGGCACGTGCGCAACTGCGCCGGCGGCATCACGCCGTGGGGCACATGGCTCACGTGCGAGGAGACAACGCAGGGGCCCACGTCTGCCTATCAGCGGCAGCACGGCTACATCTTCGAGGTGCCGGCGTTCGCCTCGACCGAGGTTCCCACCCAACCGCTCCGCAACCTCGGTCTGCACTACCCCGAGGCGGCGGTCGTGGATCCGAAGACGGGGATCGTCTACATCACCTCGGATCGCGGCCCCTGCGGCACGTTCCGGTTCGTCCCGGACGTGCCTGGCGACCTCACGCGCCCGGGACGCGTGCAGATGCTGGCCATCGAGGGCAGGCCCCAGTACGACACTCGCGTCAACCAGCAGACAAAGGTGAAGCTGCCCGTGACCTGGGTGGACATCGACGACCCCAGCAACGAGGCCGTCTACCGCACCAACGCCCTGTACACCTACCAGCAGGGTCTCGCGAAAGGCGGCGCGACGTTCTCGCGCGGCGAAGGGGCCTGGTACAGCCGGAACAGCGTGTTCTTCGCCTGCTCGGACGGCGGGAACCGTCGCCTCGGCCAGATCTTCGAGCTGCACCTGAAGAACAACGACGTGCAGGAGCTCGAACTGCTGTTCGAGTCCACCGACGAGGCGGCTATGGGCGCCCCGGACAACATCTGCGTGTCGCCGCGCGGCAACAACCTGATCATCTGCGAGGACGGCAGCGGGGCGGAGTACCTGCATCTGCTGCGCCGGAGCGGCAACCAGATCTACCAGCTCGCGGAGAACCGCTATCCGGGCCAGGAGGGTTCGGAGTGGGCCGGTGCCTGCTTCAGCCCCGACGGTCAGACGCTCTTCGCGAACCTGCAGGGCGCCAGCGTGATGTTCGCCATCTGGTCAGACCGCAACCGCTGGGCGTCGATCACCTAGCGGAAAGTGAAAAGAGAAAAGAGAAAAGAGAAAAGAGAAAAACTAAGAGCGACAAGCTAGGAGAAAGCCAGGATACGCGTCAGACACGTGAGCGGCACGGTGGCCGCACAGGCACGGGCGAATCGGTGAGAATGTCACCGTGACCACGCCGACACTGACGACCACCGTGCTGCTCACCGAGGACCGGCTCGCGCGCGAGTTCCTGGCCGCGCTCGAGCGACGCGAGCTGCCAGAGAAGTATTTCTACTGGTTTCCCACCTCGGTGCGCGCTTGGCTCGACCTCTGCAGCGACGGCGCCTACCGCAACTACATCCGCTCGCACACGCTGCTCGAGGCGCGCGCGGCAGACGTGGTCGCGCCGCTCCCCGCCGGCATGGTCTCTGTCATCAGCCTCGGGGCGGGTCAGGGCACCAAGGACCTGCTGGTCCTCGATCGGCTGCGGGCCTCAGGACGAGATCCGCGCTACTTCCCGGTGGACGCCAGCCAGTCCCTGCTGGAGATGGCGTGCGCGGCCGCCCTGGAGGCCGGCGTGCCATGCATGGGGATCAAGGCGGACGTGACCGCCGTCGGCCATCTCGCCTCGTTGCGCGACCTGACGCCCGAGGCCCCGCGGCTGTTCATGCTGCTGGGCAACACCCTCGGAGCCTTCGACGCCGAACGGATGGCCCGGCAACTGGCGCACCTGCTCGGTCCGGACGACCACCTGCTGGTGGACGGCGAGATCTTCAGCGGAGACACGACGCTCGCGGGCTACGACAACCCACTGAACCGGCAGTTCGCGTTCGGGCCGCTGCGCGGCGTGGGCCTGGTCGAGCCCGGCGACGGCGTGCTGCGCTTCGAGACCACCGAGGACAACGCGCGTCAGGGGCTGTATCGATTGCACAAGCACTTCGTGCCGGCCCGGGACCTCACCCTGTCGGTGGCCGGCGAAACCATCCGGTGGCCGGCGGGCCAGCGCGTGGAGATGAACTGGTCGGGCAAGTACACCCACGAAGCCTTCCTGGCTCTGCTGCGCGACGCGGAGCTCGCCCCTGTCACCGAACACGTCAGCACTGACGATCAGTTCGTGATGGTACTCGCCAGGCGCCGCGTCCGATCACGAGATTAGTCGGACCGATCACCAGATAGATCACCAGATCACCACATCGCCAGATCGCCAGATCGCCAGATCGCCAGATCGCCAGATCACCAGATCACCAGATCACCAGATCACCAGATGGATCGTCCGATCACCAGATCCGCACATCGATCACCAGATCACCACATCGCCAGATCGCCAGATTCCCCTAGCCTGACTTCTTGCCCTCCAGCAGCGGAACGCCACTCACACCCGATCCAATCAGGCCCGTCTCCGTGTAGATGCGCAGCTTGTCGCGGGTATCGATGATGTCGAGGTTGCGCATCGTCAGCTGCCCGATGCGGTCCTGCGGCGTGAAGAACGCCTCCCCCTTCTCCATCGTCAGCCGCTCGGGCTTGTAGGTGAGGTTCGGGCTGGTCGTGTCGAGGATCGAGTAGTCGTTGCCGCGCCGCAGTTCCAGCGTCACCTCGCCGGTGACGGCCCGCGCCACCCACCGTTGCGCCGTCTCGCGCAGCATCATCGACTGCGGATCGAACCAGCGGCCCTGGTAGAGGAGCCGTCCGAGGCGCCGGCCGTTGCTGCGGTACTGCTCGATGGTGTCCTCGTTGTGGATGCCGGTGACCAGCCGCTCGTAGGCGATGTGCAGCAGCGCCATGCCCGGGGCCTCGTAGATGCCGCGGCTCTTGGCCTCGATGATGCGGTTCTCGATCTGGTCGCACATGCCGAGGCCGTGGCGCCCGCCGATGGCGTTGGCCTCGGTGAACATCGCCAGCGCGTCGCTGAAGGTGTGGCCATTGATGGCCACCGGATGCCCGTCCTCGTAGCGGACGGTCACGGTCTCCGGCTTCACGGGCACGTCCTCGCGCCAGAACGCCGAGCCCATGATGGGCTGCACGATGGAGATGCCCTTGTCGAGGAACTCCAGGTCCTTGGCCTCGTGCGTCGCCCCCAGGATGTTCGAGTCGGTCGAGTACGCCTTCTCGACGCTCATCTTGTACTCGAACCCGTGGGCGATCATGTACTCCGACATCTCCTTGCGGCCACCCAGCTCGTCGATGAAGCGCTGGTCGAGCCACGGCTTGTAGACGCGGAGGTTGGGATTGGCGAGCAGGCCGTAGCGGTAGAACCGCTCGATGTCGTTGCCCTTGAAGGTGGAGCCATCGCCCCAGATGTTCACCTCGTCCTCGCGCATGGCGACGACGAGCATGGTGCCCGTGACGGCGCGTCCGAGCGGCGTGGTGTTGAAGTAGGTGGCGCCGGCCGTCGAGATGTGGAACGCCCCGCACTGAATGGCCGCGAGGCCCTCGGCCACCAGCTGCGGGCGGCACTCGATGAGCCGCGCCTTCTCGGCGCCGTAGGCCATCGCCTTCTTCGGGATGTCGTCGTAGTCCTGCTCGTCCGGCTGTCCGAGGTTGGCCGTGTAGGCGTACGGAATCGCGCCCTTCGCGCGCATCCAGTGAAGGGCCGCGCTCGTGTCGAGGCCGCCCGAGAACGCGATGCCGACCTTTTCGCCGGCGGGAAGTGACTGCAGGATGTTGGGCACGTCGTCTCTCTCCGAAACGACGATCATAATCCAGCGCCGGGAGCGCCTCAGATGAGGACTTCGTCCGGGGAGCGGCGCGGCGTGTGCGTGCGCGGCTCCTTTGCGTAGCCGATGCGGAATGGCTGCAGGGGGTGCCACGACCGCTCGGGGAGGAGCGCCTGCAGTTCGGCCCTGGTCTCGTCGGTCTGCAGCACCTGGCTCACCGGCTGCAGACTGAGACCGCGGACGGTCGCCTCCAGGTACAGCCGCTCCAGCACCTGGCCCACCCGGATCTGCGCCTCTCGCGTGTTGGCGTGGGCACTGATGACACCGAACAACGGGGAGCTCAGGATCGCCTTGTGATCGGCATCCGCCATCCGTCTCGTCGACACCAGGTGCGAGACGGCAAAGCGGCCCAGCGCGGCCAGGAGCCACGGGGTGCCGAATGCGCCCGAGCCAATCAGCTGGCCGAGCTCGTTGCGATAGTCGGGCCGGGCATACAGGAGCGCGTCCGCCCCCATCACGAGGGCGTCCATGGCCTGGCGTCCCTGGTCGTCCTCCAGCCAGTCCACGCGCAGGCCGGGATCCACCGTCACGCCCGTCATCGCATCGCGATCCCCGGGGGTCAGCGGCCGGCCGTCGTACACGCCGTGGTTCGTGTGCCGACGCACGATGGCGTCGAAGCGCGGGTCGCCGACGACGGGGACGGGCACCTCGCCGGGCATGAACCGGATCCGTGCCACCTGCGTCGGATGCAGACAGCTGGCCAGGCAGTCCACCGCGCTCCGATACCCGAAGTGGGACGCGGCAATCGTCAGGTTCTCGAGGGCGCAGCCGATGCTGATGTACATCTCGCGCTGGTCCGCGTCGGCCACGCGCTGCCAGCGGGCGAGGTCGAGGAACACCTCGACGACGTTGTCCTCGACGCGAAACTGCCACGGCTGCGTGTTGCGCGTGGACGGCGCGAGCACGGCATAGCGCAGCAGGAACCGGAGGCGGTCCGCCTCCGCACCGTCGCGCGGGAACCGGGCGGCGTCAACGTCCCAGGGGCTGGGGAGCGGAGGGATGACGTCCATGCGGCGCTCACGTCGGTACGTGCAAGAAGCCCGCCTTCCGGGTTGGTGCGGATTTGCTGCACCTGTGGGGCCTGTCGAGACGGGTCGTGCCGGAACTCCGGCGGAGAGAATCTGCCGCCCTTTGGCGTCTGCCTTCTGCCTCTTGTTGCCCCTCCCCGTACGTCACGGCACCGGCGATCGCTCCAGTAGACGGCCGGTCGCGCTCTCCACGCTCACCAGCGCCTTCTGGTAGTCGGCGAGGGCACGGGCTTCGCGCAGCGCCGCGTCGGCCGTGGCCAGCTCGCGCAGGTTCACAAGGAACTGCGTGGAATCCCCGAGGGCGAAGCGGTCGCGCTCGAGCGCCTCGAGCTCGCGCGCCACCTGCAGTTCCTCGGTGACGACGTCGAGAATGGCGCGCGCGGCCCGCAGGGCGCTGAGCGCATCCTGTACCTCGGCCCGCACGCGGTCCTCGGCCCAGCGGAGCTCCTGGGCGAGGGCCGAGAGCTTCGCCTGCACCTGGAGCGACTTGCCCAGCGCCTTCCGCCGCTGGACGGGCCACTCGAAGGTGAGGCCCCCCTGGAAGGACGAGCCGGCCCGGCTGTCGGGTCCGGTGCCGAAGTCCCTGGCGAACTCCGAAAAGAGGTCGAGCGACGGAAGGACCTGGTTCTCGGCCGCCCGCAGCGCCACTTCCTGCTGCCGCTGCTTGGCGCGCAGCGCCTCGAGCTCGGGCCGCCGGTCGAGCGCGGCCTGGATCTCCGTCGCTTCGTCAGGCTCGGCGGCACCGGCCGCCGGCCGCGGCAGGTCGGGCAGTCGGTCCGGGGCGGGGCGGATGGGACGACCGTCCGGTCCGCGGAGGTAGAGCGACACGTCGATGGCCTGCAGCTCGATCTGGCGCTGGGCGCCGGCCAGTGCCGAGCGTCGCTGCAGGATGGCGCGCAGGTTGTCCGTCCGCTCCACCGGCGCCACCTGCCCCAGGGCCACGGCGTCGGCCAGTTGCTGATCGCGGGCCACCGCGATATCGAGCAGCGCCTGGGCAATGCGGCGCTGCTGGCCGGCCGCGACCCAGTCCCAGTACTCGGCCAGCGCCTCCTTGAAGAAGCCCAGGCGAGCCTTGTCGAGATCGCGCCGCGCCACGTCGACGCCAATCTCGGCCACCTCGCGATCCGCGCGGCGACCGTCGATGGCCCTGTCCCGAAGCAACGGCAGGCCAAAGCCTGCGCTCACCTCGCCGTCCGAGAGCGTGGCGGACTTGCCCTCGTAGGGCGCAAACGTGCCCCGGCCGGCACGGTAGCCGCCGTAGGCGTTGAGGCCGAACAGCGACAGCGGCTGCTCGAGCACCGTTTTGAACTGCTCGTTGTCGTAGAATCCGCGCTCGGCCTCGGCGCCAGCCTTGAGCTTGAGGTCGAAGCCTCCGCGGGCCTCGACGGCCTGACCTTCCGCGAGGTTCACGTCCTGACGGGCCCGCTCGAGCAGCGGCAGCGCCAGGCTCACCGACCCGAGCAGCTCCTCGGGCGAGAGCGGCGCGATCGTCGGCGCCTGGGCGCCCACACGGGCCGGCACGACAAGGGCGGCCGTGAGCCACACGGCCGTCAGTGCCCGCACGTGCCTCACTTCCCTTCGTCCTTTCCAGACGAGTCGTTGCCGTCCTGTGGGGTGGCCTTCCCGCCCGCGTCATAGATGGCGGCACCGGGCTCGTCGGGCGCGATGACCGGCGGGAAGCCGTTGAACTGCCGCCACAGCTCGTAGCCGAGCGGGACGATGTTGAGCAGCACCCACCCGTTGGCGCGGACGCCCTGCCGCAGGAAGCGGTTGGACGGCCACGGATCATCGTCCGGGTCCGGCTCGACCAGCACGCGGAATCGCCCCTTCCCGTTGTCGGTGGGGTCGACGAGGACGACGCGGCCGCCGAAGGTGCCCACGGCAATCGAGGGCCAGCCCGTGAACTGCAGGGCTGGCCATCCCTCGAACTGGAGCCGCACCGGCGCGCCCGGCATCACCATCGGCATGTCGTTGCCGTTCACCCAGAGCTCGGCGACGTCCTTGGTCGACGCGGGCACGATGGCCGCCAGCGGGGACCCGGCCTTCAGCAGCTCGCCGCTCTGCCGCGCGAGGACGCGCAGCACGGTGCCGTCGATCGGGGCGACCACCTGCTGCGTCTGCTGTCGCGCCAGGCGCACTTCCATCTTGGCGAGCTCGGCCCTGGCCTTGGCCAGGTCACTGTTGGCCGAGGCCAGCGAGGCCTTGGCCTCGTCGACGCGCGCCGCGGCGTCCGCGCGTGTGCGCTGCAGTTCGGCCGTGAGCGACGCCGCCTCGCTGCGCGCCGCGTTGAGCGTGGCCACCGCCCGATCGACCTCGGCGTTCCGGGTGGCGGATTCGAGCTCGGCCAGCTCCACGTTGCGGGTCGACGTGAGGCCCTTGGCCATCAGCGCGCGCTGGCGCTCGATGTTGAGGTCGGCCGTCACCTTCGCGGCCCTGGCGGCCGTCAGTCCCTGCTCGGCGGCCGTGACGCGCTCGCGCGCCATCTGCTCGCGGAGTGCCGCCGCGGCCACGCTGCTCTCGAGCGTCTCGACGAGGCCGCCGATGCGGTCGTCGAGCGCGCGGGCGCGGGTCTCGCTCTGCTCGATGGTCGCGACGATCTGGTCGCGCTCTTCCCGCAGGCGCACCATGATCGACGGGTCGTTGTCGGTGAGGTCCACGATGGGATCGCCGCGCCTGACGTGGCTCCCCTCCACCACGTGCCACTTGACGATCCGCCCATCGACGGCGGCCTCGACCTGCTGCAGGCGCTCCTCCGGACTGAAGGCGATGACGCGGCCCGAGCCCGGGATGTTCTGCTGCCACGGCGTCACCGTCAGCGCCAGCACCGAGACGACGAGCAGGATCACGAGCAGTCGCGCGAGGACGCGGGCCGACCGCGGGGCCTGCACGTTGTGCAGCGCCAGCCGCTGGTCCATGTGCCAGCCCGTGGCAGGGGTCGAATCGTGCGGGCTCATGATGTGGCATCCTCGGAGGTGGTGTCGCGGACCTCGCCGTCCTCGAGCCGCACGACGCGCGAGCAGCGCGCAAGCAGGTCCGGTCGCTCGGTGATGCAGATGAGCGTCCACGGCGCCTCGCCGGCGAAGAGCACGTCGGCCAGCTCCTGCTCGTCCTGCTGATCGATCTGGTCGAGCGCGCCGTCCAGGATGACGAGCCGGGGGCGCCCGGCAATCGCGCGGGCGATCATCAGGCGGCAGGCCTGCCGGTACGACAGCGGCCGGCCATGCGGGTGCAGTTCCGTCTCCAGGCCGTCGGGCATGCCGAGCAGCTCGTCCAGCAGTCCCACCTGCTCGAGCGCGCGGGACACGTCGGCGTGGGACAGCGGGCGGCCGAGCCGGACGTTGTCGAGCACGGTGCCCGGGAACAGCTCCACGCCGCGCACGAGCGCTACCTCACGCCGGAGTTCGGCCAGCGGCAGGGCACGCACGTCCACGCCCTCCACGCGCAGCGAGCCGGTGACCTGCGTGCGCAGCCCGAAGAGCACGTCGGCCAGCGTGCTCTTGCCCGAGCCGGTGGGGCCGGTGACCCCCACTCGTTCACCGGCGCCGATGTCCCACGAGCGCACCGACAGCGCCGGCCGCGTGCCGTCCGGATACTGGACCTGGAGGTCACGCAGGGACAGCGCGACCGCGCCCCCGGCCGGCAGCAGCGCCTCCCCGCCCGGCCGCTCGAGCGGAAGGTCGATGAGCGCCCCCAGCTTGTCGATGGCCGCGCACAGGTCGTAGAACACCTCGAGCTGCTTGCCGAACTTCGTGAAGGCGCTCAGCATGCCCGCGACGACGAGCTCGCTCGCCACAAGCTGGCCGAGCGTCAGCTGCCGGTCGATCACGAGCCAGCCGCCGATCCCCAGCAGGGCCGAGCTGGCCACGGCCTGCAGCGCGAACGACCCGACGATCTGCCGTACGAGGATGCGGAAGTGCTTCTTGCGGTAGGTGAGGTACTGCTCGAGGAGCCGTTGCGAGCGCTGGACCGCGTACTCGGGGCCGCCGACCGACTTGAACGTGATCAGGTTGGCCGCCAGGTGCTCGAGCCACGCCTCCAGCGCGTACTTGGCTTTCGACTCGCCGATGCTCGTATAGATCGCCCCACGCCCGAGGACGAAGATGATCCCGATCATCGCGATGATCATCAGCACGTCGAAGGCCAGGAGCCACGGGTGGTACACCGCCAGCAGCACCATGCCGATGATGGTCTGCATGAGGATGCTGAGCCCGTCGATGAGGAGCAGCGAGGCCGACTTCTGGACCGTGACGGTGTCGAAGAAGCGATTGACGAGCTCGGGCCCGTAGTACCGATCGAAGGCCTCGGCCCGCACCCGGAGCAGGCGCCAGGTGACGTCGGTCGCCACCCGCGCGAAGATGCTCCGCTGGATGATCTCCACCACGCCCGCGCGCAGCGCGTTCATCACGGTCGAGAACCCGAGCGCCACCAGCACGAACAGCGTCAGCACGACCAGCGGCTGAAGCGCCGAGCCGAACGCGATGGTGTTCACCAGCGACTGGACCGCCACCGGTACCACCAGGGACAGCAGCCCGATGACCACCGAATAGACGATGGCGACCCAGAGCGTCCGGCGCTCGGCCCCGAGCAGTGCCCGCAGCCGGGCGATCGGGGCCATGTCCTGATCCCCCTCCGGCGACCGCATCGACGACAGGGGCGCGGCCGGCTCCGCCAGGATCCAGTCCACCGCCACGCCATCCCCGGTGACGCCCAGCCACTGCACGACGCTCGCCGTCGTCCACCGCGCAGGGCGCGCGTGGGCACCGGGCACGGCGACCATGGCACCGCCGCGCGCGCTCTCCAGCACCGCCAGGGCGTCCGGCCGGCCGTCCGGGCCGGGACGCAGGGCCACCCAGGGATAGGCCGGGTCCGCCTCCGACACGACCTCCGCGAGCGGCCGCCGCACCAGCGCGGTCGTCAGCCCGGCCTCGTCGGCCAGCAGGCGCAGCGTGCCGTAGAGATCGTGGCCGCCGCCGAGCCGGCGGATGGCCGCGTCGAGGCCGGCCGGGTCGACCTCCACGCCGTGGGCCTGCGCCAGGTACTCGATCACCGGCCGCAGGCCGCGGGTGTCGAAGGGGGCTGGGGTGGCTGAGGCCACGGACGACATAGGACACATGATACACGAAATTCAAATCGCGTATTAAAAAACGCGACTTTCATATACTATGTTGAACATGGGTCACGAGCCTGGCTCGCCGCGGTGGACATTCCTCACCAACCACGGGCACGTCCTCCTGTGCCTCGCGCAGTCGCCCGAACTGCGCCTCAGGGACGTCGCCGAACAGGTCGGGGTGACCGAACGCGCGGTGCAGCGGATCGTCGCGGACCTCGAGGAGGGCGGCTACCTCACGCGGCACCGCTCGGGCCGGCAGAACGCCTACGAGTTCGACAGCGAGCGGCCGATGCGCCACCCGATCGAGGCCCGGAGCACCGTCCGTGCGCTGATCGCCCTCGCCGGCTCCCAGGAGGCGCGCCCGGCGGCCAGGGCCGCGCGCCAGGCGCCGCGCCGCCCCACGCGAGCCAGGGCCTGACCGCGCGCGGCGCGGCACCGGTCTCAGCGCCGAGGCTCGACGACCTCCGGAGGCGCGTACAGGAAGCCGAATGACTGCGCACCATCGCGGCCATGCGTCCGGTGGTGGACCAGGTGCGCCATGATGATGCGCCGCAGGTAAGGCCACTGCGGCACGCCACGCAGGCGCACCCGCCGGTGCACGACGACGTCGTGGAACAGGAAGTAGATGAGGCCGTAGCCCGTCATCCCCAGCCCGACAGGCAACATCCACGATCCGTCCCGGACGCCTGCGTGGATGAGCAGGATGGAGGGCACCGCGAAGAACAGCCCGAACAGATCGTTCCACTCGAACCAGCCGGTGTGCGGCACGTGGTGGGAGCGATGCAGGAACCAGAGCGGCCCGTGCATCAGGTACTTGTGCGTAAGGTAGGCCACGCCCTCCATGGCCAGCAGCGCGCCGATGAAGAGCGCGATGAAGGTGACGACAGCCGTCATGAGGTCAGCCTAGCATGGCCGCCCGCGTGCGGCGTCCAGAGCCCGTGACGAGGCGGCGCCGGGCGCGATCGATGCACCGAGACGGCCCAGATCGACTCGGCCAGGGCCTGCGCCAGGCGGGCGATCTTGCGGCCCTTCGACACCACGACGCGCGCGTCCCACGCGGCAGGGCCGCGTCGCCGGACGGCGTGGCCGATGTCGGCATACACATGGCGGGCGGTGGCCACCGACCAGGCCGATCGCCACGGGAGGCGGGCCACGCCGTACCACGACGAGTCGTAGTACCGATCCGCCTCGTCGAGGAGCCTGGCCACGACAGGGGCGACACGCACGCGTGCCTCGGCCGCAAGCGACGTCCCGGGCACGATCATCACCTCGCGCTCCCGCAGCCACGCCGCCGGCAGGTACACCCGGCCCTGTCGCGCATCGTCGTCCACGTCGCGCGCGATGTTGGTGAGCTGGAAGCCCAGCCCCAGGTCGCACCCCCTGAGCAGCGTCGGCTCGTCGCGTACGCCCATGATCCACGCCATCATCAGGCCCACCACGCCGGCCACGTGATAGCAATAGCCGAGCGTGTCGTCGAGCGTCTCGTACCGACGGCCTGCGGCATCCATCTCGAAGCCGGCGAGATGATCGTGGACATAGGCAGCCGGCAGGTGCGCGGCCGCCGCGACGCGGCCGAGGGCGGCGAACGCCGGACCTCCACCCGTGTCGCCCGCAAGGGCCCGCACCGAGTGCTCACGAAGCGCCGCCACCCGGGCGGCCCGGTCGACGACCGCGTGGTGGCCGTGGCCCAGCACCTGCCCGTCCGTCTCGTCGTCCAGGTGGCGGCACCAGGCGTAGAGGTCCCAGACGAGCGCCCGCGTGGCGGGATCGAGGAAGCGCGACGCCAGCGCGAAGCTCCTGGACCCGGACCGAATCGCGGCGCCGGCGTCGGGCCGGTCCGTCGTCATTGCACGCCGGCCAGCTGTGGCCGCAGATCCTCGGCCATCAGGCCGGCCGTGGCCTTGGCCGAGTTGAGCACGCCGGGAACGCCCGCACCCGGATGCGTGCCGGCGCCGACGAAATAGAGGCCGCCGATCCGATCGTCGCGGTTGTGGACGCGGAACCAGGCGCTCTGCGTGAGGACGGGCTCGAGCGAAAACGCCGAGCCGTGATGCGCGTGCAGCACCTCCTTGAAATCGAGCGGCGTGAAGATGCGCGACGTGACGAGGTCCGCCCTGAGGTTCGGGATGTAGCGCGCCTCGAGATACGACAGGATGCGGTCGGCGTACTTCGGGCCTTCCGTGCGCCAGTCCACCGTGCCCAGCCCGAGGTGCGGGACGGGCGCCAGGACGTAGAAGGCCTCGCAGCCCTCGGGGGCGAGCGACGGGTCGCTCACGGTCGGCGCATGCAGGTAGAGCGAGAAGTCGTCGGCCAGCGTGCCCTTGACGAAGATGTCGTCGAGCAACTCGCGGTAGCGCGGCCCGAAGATCACGTTGTGATGCGCGAGGTGCGGGTGCCGCCGCCGGGTGCCGAAGTAGATGAGGAAGAGCGACATGCTGAAGCGAGACTTCTCGAGCTTCGCGGCCGTCGTCGCCGCGTCGCGGTCCCGCCCCAGGAGCGTCCGGTAGGTGTGGACGACGTCGGCGTTGCTCGCGACGGCGTCGAAGGCCTCCTCCCGTCCGTCGGATGTCCGGAGCCCCGTGACCCGCCCGCCGCGGGTGGTGATCTCCGCGACGCCGGTGTTGAGCCGCAGCGTGCCTCCGAGCCGCTCGAACAGCTTCACCAGTTCGCGAACCAGCGCGCCCGTCCCGCCGCGGGGGAACGTCACACCCCACTTCCGCTCCAGCACGTGAATCAGCGTGTAGATCGAGGAGGTCGCGAAGGGGTTCCCGCCCACCAGGAGCGAGTGGAAGCTGAACGTCTGGCGGAGGTGCTCCTCCTTCAGGAAGCGCGACACGATGTCGAACACCGTGCGATACGCCTCGAGCCGCACCAGCTGCGGCGCCACACGTACCATGCTCCACAGGTTCAGAAAGGGGACGTGCGCGAGGTTCGTGTAGCCCTCCTCGAACACCTCCTCGGCATAGCGCAGGAAGCGGTGGTAACCCTCGACGTCCGACGGGTTCAGGGCGCGGATCTGCGACGTCACGGAGTCCAGGTCGTTCGAGTAGTCGAAGACCGTGCCGTCCTCCCAGAAGAGCCTGTAGAACGGCATCACGGGGATCAGGTCGACATGGTCGGCCATGCGCTCGCCGGCGAGCGCGAACAGCTCCTCCAGGCATCCCGGCGCGGTGATGACGGTGGGACCGGCGTCGAAGGTGAACCCCTGGTCGTGATAGACGTACGCGCGCCCGCCGGGCTTGTCGCGCTGCTCGAAGAGCGTGGTCGGGATGCCGGCAGCCTGCAGGCGGATCGCCAGCGCGAGCCCGCCGAATCCGCTGCCGATGACCGCTGCCCGTCCCGGCGGGGTCGCGGGGCTCACGCCTCCCCCTTCAAGATCACGCCGAGCGCACGCCCGATGGGAATCGGCGGGCGGCCCACGAGCACGCGGGCGCGGTCCATCCGCGTCAGCCGTCCCGCGTAGAAGCGGCCAATCAGGTCCTCCGGCCGCCGGTAGAACTGCTCCAGCACTTTGTACCTCTGCTCCGGCGCCGCGGCCCCGCGAAACAGCAGGCGGTTCAGCAGCCGGAAGAAGCCACGGTCCCGCCAGGTATCGCGCGCAATGCGCCTCACCTCCTGATAGACGCCCGCGGCATCCCGAAGGTCCAGCCCGGCCAGCACATCGGCGAGTGCCGCGGCGTCCGGCAGGGAGTACCCCGTCGTCGGATGGAAGAGCCCCGCCCGCACGCCGACGCGAGTCACCCCGTCGCGCTCCGGCCAGATGTCTTCGATCCGGCCGCCGAGCGGAATCGGCAGGGCGCCGACCTCTTCCCGGCCAATGGTGCGGACGCGCCACCCTCGGGTCCGCACGTAGTCGGCAATCGCCCGGCGCGAGGCCTCACGATCGATGGCCGGGGTGTCTGCGTACGACGTGTCCTCGACGAGCGCCGTGCGCGCCCCCCACGGCAGCACGTAGATGAATCGGAACCCGCCCACCTGCGGTACCGTGGCGTCCATCAGGATCGGCCACTCCAGACCGTGGTCATCCTCGAACTCCAGTTCCTGTCCGACGAACGTCTGCCAGCCCGCCGCCACCTTCGCCGACGATTCGCCCCGGGCGTCGATCACAAGTCGAGCCCGGATCTCCTCGCCGTGTTCGAGCGTCACATGTACACTGCTGACCTGAGTGGCGCGGACAGACAGACGCAGCCGCTCTCCCAGCGCAGGGGCGATGACCTCGTGCAGCCGCGCAGACGTGATCGACCCATACGTGCCCAACAGCACGCGGCGACCGGCCGGGAAGCGCACCTCGTGCCGGGGCCAGCGCGCAACGACCAGGGGTGCGGTCCACTCCCGGGCGCCAGGCGTCAGATCGGAATCGTGAAATGACCAGGTGTGGTTGCCGCCGAGGCGGGCGCCACCCTCGATCAGGCAGCAACGCAGCTCGGGGCGGAGCATCGCGAGGCGCCAGCACACGAGGCTGCCCGCCAGTCCCCCTCCTGCCACGAGCACATCGACGGTCACGGAATTTTGAGCGTATCACGCACCTCTGAGTCGGCCTCTGCTCTGTGCCCGGTGGGACCACGCGCCAGCGAGGCCGCCGCGGTGCCGGTGCTCTCCGTGCGCCAGGCGACCCGTTGCCTCGATGGTCGCCATGTGCTCGACGGGGTGTCGCTCGAGGTGGCCGCGGGCCGCGTCGTGGCGTTGGCTGGCCCCAACGGGGCCGGCAAGACCTCGCTGATGCGGGCGGTGGCGGGCCGGATGCGGCTCGATGCCGGCACCATCACCATCGAAGGCGCGCCCCCACGCGAGGCCCGTGCACGAGGCCGCCTCGGCGTCGTGCCACAAGACATCGCGCTCTACCCGCACCTCACGGTCCGGGAGAACCTGTCCGTGCTGGGCAGACTGGCCGGCCTGAGCGCCTCGATACTCGGCACGCGAATCGACGAAGGCCTCCAGTGGGCAGGCCTGGCGGACCGTGCCGGGTCGCTGGTCCGCACGCTGTCGGGCGGCATGCGCCGTCGCGTCAACCTCGTCGCCGGCGTGCTCCACAAACCCGCGCTGCTGCTCCTCGACGAGCCCACGGTGGGGGTGGACGCGGAATCCGAGGCACGCCTGCACGCGCTGCTGCGCGGCCTGCGCGATGCCGGCATGGGCGTCGTGGTGGCCACGCACAATCTGGACGAAGCCGCTGTCCTCTGTGACGACGTGGTCGTGATGGCGGAGGGTCGGGTGCGGGCCAGCGGGCCAATCGCGGGCCTCGTCGCCCAGGTGTTCCCCGACGGCCGCGAATTGAGGATCACGGTGGATGCCGGTCGCCTGGACGAGGCGGCACGGACGCTGGACGCCGAGGGGTTTCGCCGAACCGGCGCGCACACCTGGGTGCGGCCGGCGACCGGGCAGCTGCCCGATCTCGTCGCGACCGAGCAGCGGCTGCTCGACGCCGGCGTGCGGATTGCCGAGGCACGGCTCTCGGAGCCGAGCGTCCGCGGTGCGATTACCGTGCTGCTCGGTTCGGCCGGGAGCGACCAGCCATGAGGCTGGCCATCCTGCACGCGCTCGGGCTGGCGCTCTGGCGCGATCGCGGTGCGCTCGTCATGAGCTTCGCGCTGCCGGTGGTGGTGTTCCTCATCTTCGCCGCGATCTTCGGCGGCGCGACGGGTGAGCAGCTGCGCTTGCGGGTTGCCATGGCCGACGAGGCCGGCACCGCCCTGTCGCGGCGCATGGTCGAGGCCCTGCGGCAGAGCCCGAACCTTCGCATCGTCGCGACCGCGGCCGACCAGGCGGCGGTGCAGCGCGAGGTGGCCAGCGGGTCCGCCGATGTCGGGCTGGTCGTGCGGCGCGGCGGACGGGCCCTGGACGAGATCGTCGGGGAGGGGCCCGCGCCACTGCTCGTCATCGCGCATCCGGCCCGCACCGTGGCGGGCGCCCTCCTCACCGGATCGGTGCAGCGCCTCTACTTCTCGCAACTCCCGGATGCCGCCCTGAGGGGAGTGGTGCGCCTCGTCGACGAGGCCGTTGTGGAACTCACCGACGATCAGCGGGCCACAGCCGCCGAGCAACTCGAGGCACTGGCGCCGGAGGGCGACGCGGCGGAGTCCGAGGCGTTCGCGCCGTTCGACGCCCTCGTGGAGCAGCAGCTGTCATCGGCCAGGGGAGCCGCGGTGGACCAGGTGGCCTACTACGCCGGGGCGGTGGCGGCGCTCTTCGTGCTGCTCTCCGCGGTCATCGGGGCAAGCAGCCTCCATGACGACATGGAGGCGGGCATCGTCGATCGCGTCCTGGCCGGGCCCGCCGGCATCGCACCGCTGGTCGACGGCCGCGCCATGTTCCTCGTGGCGCAGGGCACCACCCAGGCCGCCCTCATCTTCGGGGTGGCCTGGGCCGCCTACGGCGTGTCGCTCAGCGGACGCGTGGGCGCGTGGCTGCTGGTGACCGTGGGGCTCGCCGTGGCGTCGGCCGGAGTGCTGTTGCTGGTCGCCACGCTCTGTCGCACGGCCCGCCAGTCGCACACGGTCTCGAATGTGCTGGTCCTGGTGCTCTCCGCCGTCGGCGGATCGATGGTCCCGCGCTTCCTGATGCCTCCGTGGCTGCAGTGGGCCGGGTGGGCGACGCCCAACGCGTGGGCGCTTGAAGGCTACGCGGCCGCGCTCGGCACCGGGGCGGCGTGGGAGGCATCGCTCCCCGCCGTGGGCGTGCTGATCGGCACGGGCGTGACCGGGTGGATCGGCGCCCGGCTGCTGGCGCGCCGCTGGGAGACCCTCTGACCGGGAACGACGCGATCATGACCACCGAACCACAGACCCTCATCCAGCCCTTCGCCGACTACGCCCAGGCCCGCCGCGCCGAGATCGAGGCCGCCCTCGACCACATCCTGCCGCGGCCGCCGCACTGCCCCGCGCTCGTGGCGGAGGCGATGCGCTATGCCATCGAGGCCGGTGGCAAGCGCCTGCGCCCGATCCTGACGCTCAGCGCCGCCGACGCGGTGTCGCGGGCCGCGGGCGGGACCGAGGAGGTCCTCCGGCAGGGGCGCCGCATGGCGATGCCCGCGGCGTGCGCCATCGAGATGATCCATACCTACTCGCTGGTGCACGACGACCTGCCCTCGATGGACAATGACAGCCTGCGTCGTGGCCGCCCCACGGTGCACGTGGCCTACGGCGAGGGCCTGGCCATCCTGGCCGGTGATGGCCTGCTGGGCGAGGCATTCTCGCTGCTGGCCCACGAGCCCGGTGAGGACTCGGATCCGCGCCTGGCCGCGCGGAAGCTGCAGGTCCTGCAGCGCGTCGGGCAAGCCGTCGGCGCCGCGGGCATGCTCGGGGGTCAGGCGATGGACCTGGAGTTCCTCGGACGCATCACCGGTCCGGACGGCGCGCGTCGGACGCCGGATGCCCACGCCCTGCGCGACATGCATGCCCGCAAGACCGGCGCGCTCATCCGGGCTGCGGCGACCGCAGGCGCCATCATGGCCGGTGGGAGCCCGGCCCAGGTTGACGCGCTGGATCGATTCGCCGCGGAGATCGGCCTCGCCTTCCAGATCGTGGACGACGTGCTCGACGTGCAGGGGACTTCACACGAACTCGGGAAGACCGCGGGCAAGGACGAGGCGGCGGGCAAGCCTACCTACCCCGCCCTGTACGGGCTCGAGCGGTCGAAGGAACTGGCCCGCGCGGCCGTGACCCGCGCCGAGCGCACGCTGATCGATGCCGCGCTGCCGGACGATCGCCTGATGGCCATCGCCCACTGGGTCGTCGAGCGACGGTGCTGAGCTGACGGCCGCGCGCTCTAGCGGCTCGTGTCGGCTCGGCCGGAGAGCTTGCGGCCCAGTTCCACCGTCCTGAAGCCCGCATCTCCCCAGTTCATCACGAACACGCTGAAGCCCTGCTTCATCCGCAGCTCGATGTCCTTTTCGCTGGCCGGGTAGCCGCACGGCACGTTGAACTCCTTGCAGGCGGCCAGCACCTGCTGAATCGAGGCCTCCCATGCCGCCTCGTCCAGCGTCCGCTTGCCGCTCGCGTCGGTCGTGGTGAACAACTGCCGGAGCGTACCCGCGCCGGGCCACAACACCCCGATGCCCTTGACCGCGGCAATCTCCCGCACCTTCGCGAGCCCCGCCTTGCTCTCGACGATCGTCCAGTTGATCAACTCGCCGTCGGGGTTGAGCGGCCACAGGTCGGCCTTCGCGCGGTACTCGGCCTCGGTGAGTCCCCACAACGCAGCCGCGGTGCCCACATCCTCGCTGCGCGTGCCGCCCTTCGACGTGAACCGCATCGCGGCCAGTCCTTGCCGGACTTCGTCGGCGCTCTCGACGGATACGAACATCACGCCGCTCACGCCGAGGTTCAGCTGCCGGCCGATCTGCGCGCCGACCTTGACGGGATCCGGCGCGATCTCGGGCGCCTTCACGATCAGCGGGTGGTGCAGCCGGTGGGTGGGGGCCTTCGCGAAGATACCGATCTGGCCCATCCCCTTCACGAACTCCGCATAGCTCGCGTAGCCGCGGTCGAAGTTGCCCTCCATGCTGCCGTCGAAGACGAAGTCGCTGTTCGCGTAGCCGAGCGCCTCCTTCGCCAGCTCGGCTGGTGTCTTGTCCGGCAGTTGCACGCCGGGCGTGACGGTGCCGGGGGCACCGGGGAACCGCCGGTTCGACGGCGCATAGAGCCCGAACACCGGCTTCTTCTGCTCGAGCAACCCGATGACCGGGTTGAGCCGTGCCTTCGGCGCCTGGCCCATCGCCAGCGCACCCAGACCCGCCACGAGAATCGTCCCCATCAACAGCCGTGCGCGCACGTCAAGCCTCCCTGAGAATCGAACAGAGGGAGTATACGCCGAGGGGGTTCCGGGTTCAGGGGTGGTGCGTGTTACGCTGCCAGCCATGCCGTCGATCACGCTGGCAGACTTGCCTGTCAAGGAGATCTTCCCGGGGCTGCGCGCGAGGCTCGTGCACACCGGCCGCGTCACGCATTCCTGGGTCGAGGTGGACGAGGGCGCCTCGTTCCCGGAGCACCGGCACCCGCACGAGCAGATCGTCAGCGTGATCGAAGGCACGCTGGAACTGACCGTTCAGGAGACGACCCATCAGCTCACACGGGGCACGGTGTTCGTCATCCCCCCCGATGTCCCGCACTCGGGGCGAGGCGTCACGCGGTGCGTCGTGCTGGATGCGTTCGCGCCAGTGAGAGAGGATTACAAGTAGTCGTCGGGTGCGGGCGGGTGCGGACAGGTGCGAGCAGGTGCGGACTGGTGCGGGTGCGGGCGGGTGCGGACGGGTGGAGCAGGTGCGGACTGGTGCGGGTGCGA
>Ga0268299_1001799_pt1 | contig 32124 bp, 28 predicted proteins | sample NOBtaG_FD_193484 | JGI IMG/M metagenome (GOLD analysis project Ga0268299, IMG submission 193484) | Activated sludge microbial communities from bioreactor in Nijmegen, Gelderland, Netherland - NOB reactor | ecosystem: Engineered > Bioreactor > Aerobic > Activated sludge | place: Netherlands... | reverse complement strand
CAACGATCTCGAAAAACTGGAACGGCAGGCCCATCGGAACCTGAACGTGCAGATGGCGCTCGAAACCATCTTGCTGCGGGTCCGTCACTTGCTGACGCCTCAGGACACCGCCGACGCGCCGCGATAGTCTGTAGACCTGGAAACCTTGTCGCAGGCTGTTCAGAACGCCCGTCCGGCAAGGCCGCAGGACGCACGACGACTGAGGCGTCCCCTCCGTGCACGTCGCAGGGAGACGCGCGACCGAGAACGCCGGCGGCGGCCTGGATCAACAGCCTGCTAGCTTTCATCGCCGGCGTCTTGCTATCTTCACGCCACGCCATATGAACAAGCGCGACACGTTCTACATCACGACGCCGATCTATTACGTCAACGACGTGCCGCACATCGGCCATGCCTATACGACCGTGGCCGCCGACGTGCTCGCCCGCTACTGGCGACTCCGTGGACGCGACGTGTTTTTCCTGACCGGTCTGGATGAACACGGGCAGAAGGTCCAGCAGGCCGCCGCGAAGGCCGGTGTCGCTCCGCAAGCCCATTGCGACCGCCTCGCGCCGCAGTTCACAAACCTCTGGCAACGGTTGAACATTTCCAATGACGCCTTCATCAGGACCACGGATAAGCCGCATCAAGCTGTTGTTCAACGATATCTTCAAGAGCTATACGATAAACAGCTGATTTACAAGGCAGACTACACGGGATGGTATTGCACGTACGATGAACGGTTCTGGACGGAGAAAGATGTCGTCGATGGCCTGTGTCCGGATTGCAAACGTCCCATCGAACGGTTGAGCGAGCACAATTATTTTTTCAAGATGGGGCAGTATCAGGAACGGTTGATCGACCATATCCGGACCCACGACGATTTCATCCGCCCCGTCTCCCGGCGGAACGAAGTACTGGGATTTCTCCAGACTCAAAAGCTGGGCGATCTCTCGATCTCACGTCCGAAATCCCGCCTCTCCTGGGGGATCGAACTTCCGTTCGACAAAGAGTACGTCACCTACGTCTGGTTCGATGCGCTGGTGAATTACGTGTCCGCCCTGGAATACAAACCGGGACTCGAGCGATTCTGGCCGGCCGATGCCCATCTCGTGGGCAAGGACATCCTCACCACCCACGCGGTCTACTGGTCCACGATGTTGATGGCGCTGGAGCGCCCGCTGCCTCACTCAATTTTTGCGCACGGCTGGTGGACTGTCGATGGCGAGAAGATGTCCAAGAGTCGGGGCAACGTCGTCGATCCCAACGCGATGATCGATCAGTTCGGTGCGGATGCGTTCCGGTATTTCCTGCTGCGCGAAGTGCCGTTCGGACAGGACGGAGATTTCTCGCGAACCACCATGGTCACCACCATCAATAGTGCACTCGCTAACGGCATCGGCAACCTCCTGAGCCGGACGCTTACCATGATCGAGCGTTCCTGCGCGGGCACCATTCCCGATCGTGGCCCTACCGTCCTGCCGGAGCTCGAACAACGAATCGAAGACGTGGCCCGGCAACTGCCCGGCAGGATCGAGGCCGGTTACAATGCCCTGCTCTTCCGGGACGTGCTGCTCATGATCGAGGAATTGAACAGCGCGTGCGATGAATACATCGACAAGAGCGCGCCCTGGAAACTGGCGAAACAGCCGGAGGCGCAACCGCAACTCCACACCGTGCTGAATACATCCGCGCGCGCGCTTCGCCTGCTGGCTATCCTTCTCTACCCGTTCATGCCCACAGCGGCGCAGCAGATGATCCACCAGCTCGGATTGTCACTGGATCTGTCACAACCAGTTTCGGACGAGAACAGCAGCTGGGACAACACTCTAGCCGGCAGCCGGATCCAGAAAGGCGCCTCGCTGTTCCCCCGCATCGAAACCAAACCACAAGGAGCCAAACCCGTGAGCGAGACACCTGCATCTCCGCAGCCGAGCCCTGTCACTCCGAGCCCCGCCGCAGCCCAAAGCCCGGCCCCTCCGGTCGCCGCCCCCGCTGCCGCGCAACCGGCGCAGATCGGCATCGACGACTTCATGAAAATCCAACTGAAGGCGGCGAAGGTCCTGGCCGCAGAACGGGTCCCGAAATCCGAAAAGCTGCTCAAGCTCCAGGTCAGCCTTGGCAGCGAACAACGACAGATCGTCGCCGGCATCGGCAAGAAATACGAGCCGGAAACACTGATCGGAAAAACCATCGTCATCGTAGCGAATTTGAAACCGGCCAAACTGATGGGTATCGAATCTCAAGGCATGGTCCTCGCGGCCGGCGACAGTGAAGTGCGCGGCCTTGCCACCTTCATCGAAGATGTGGAGCCCGGCACCAAAGTGAAATGAGTCGTCCCCTCTTCATCCGACTGATCGGCACCTGCCTCCTCGTGCTGCTGAGCAGTGCGGGCGCGGCATTTACGCCGGAACCCTCCGAGTCCGAACTCGACAGCAAAACCCGTTACAACGATCCCCTCCCCACAACAGTCCTGGTGCGAGTCGTTGCACACCGCTCGCTGGTCCTCGGCCACGACGTCGGCGGCGCGCGCGTCACGATTACCGATGTGGCGAGCGGACAACTCCTGGCTTCCGGCCTTCAGCAAGGAGAACCGGGCGACCAGACACAGATCATGCGCACGCCGCACCTCATGGACGAACCGGTCTACAGTGCCCGCCCCGCGGCCTCCTACTCGGCCACACTCGAGCTCACGCGCCCGACGCTCGTGGAAATCACCGCCGAAGGTCCGCTGGCCTACCCCAACGCTTTGCAACGGGCGAGCACGACGGTCCTCCTGATCCCCGGCCACGATCTGACCAACGACGGCATCGTGCTGCACCTGTATGGGTACCTGCTGCAGATCGAACATCCGAAACCGGGTGAACCCCTCATCGCCAAAGAAGATGTCATGCTGCGCGCCTCGGTGCGCACCCTTTCGGGAGCGCTCGTGCGTCCGCACAGCGACTGGGACTCGCGGAAGATCCATATTTACGCGGAACTCCTGATCGGCGACCAGATCGTGGAGCGCCTGCAAATGTTTTATGCAGGAGAGAAGAGCCGCTTCGAAGCGCCTTTTTTCGTCCCGATAGCAAAGGACGCACCCGACGGCATCACGCTGCGCGTTATCGCAGCCGACACGGCGACCGGCAACTTCGGAATGGGAACCGCGCAATACCCGGTGCTCTCCGAACGGCTCAGGCCCAGGAAGAATTGACCCATGGGATGATCTATTACATGATATGGTGATGTCGTGGTGGATGACATCACGATGATCGAGCACCATCGACAGAAGCCCTCAATCACCGATTCGACAATTTGTCCATGGATCCCAAACAACGACAATTCTCCATCTGGTACATGTTCATCGCCCTCTGGGCGCTGATCCTGCTGCAGACGTTTCTCCCCTCGTTCTTCAACCCGACTGAAATCCCCTACAGCGAGTTCAAAGAATCCGTGGCGGCGGGGAAGGTCACCGAAGTCGCGGTCTCGCCGCAGATCATTCACGGGAAGCTGAAAGAGGACAAGGTCTTCCACACGATTCGCATCGAAGACCCGGATCTGCTCAGGAATCTTGCGGAACATCAGGTGAAGGTCACCGGCGTCATCGAGAGCACGTTGTTCCGCGACCTGCTGTCCTGGATCGTGCCGATCGTGCTCTTCTTCGGCGTCTGGTGGTTCCTCTTACGCCGCATGGGTCAAAGCCAAGGCTTCATGACGGTCGGCCAGAGCAAAGCCAAGATCTATGTAGAAAAGGAAGTGAAGGTCACGTTTGCCGACGTGGCCGGGGTGGACGAGGCCAAGCAGGAACTGGAGGAGATCATCGAGTTCCTGAAGACACCGGAGAAGTTCCGTCGGCTGGGCGGCAAGATTCCCAAAGGCATCCTGTTGGTCGGCCCGCCGGGCACCGGAAAAACCCTCCTGGCGAAGGCCGTGGCCGGGGAAGCCGGCGTACCGTTTTTCTCCATCAGCGGCTCGGAGTTCGTGGAGATGTTCGTCGGCGTCGGCGCGGCGCGCGTGCGGGACCTGTTCGAGCAGGCCAAAGGCAAGGCGCCCTGCATCATCTTCCTCGACGAGCTCGACGCGCTGGGCAAGGCCCGCGGGGTCGGTCCGATGGCGCATGAAGAACGGGAACAGACGTTGAACCAACTGCTGGTCGAAATGGACGGCTTCGATTCACGCGTCGGCGTCATTCTCGTGGCTGCCACCAACCGCCCGGAAATCCTTGATCCTGCCCTGTTGCGAGCCGGCCGATTCGATCGCCAAGTGCTCGTGGACCGGCCGGATAAGATCGGGCGGCTCGCGATTCTGAAAGTTCACGCCCGCACCATCACCATCGCCAATCAGGCGGATCTGGAAACGATCGCCGCCATGACGCCCGGCTTCGTCGGCGCCGATCTGGCCAATCTGCTGAATGAAGCAGCCTTGCTCGCCGTCCGGCGAGGCAAAGACACCGTCAGCCTGTCCGAATTGCAGGAAGCCGTGGAGCGCGTCATCGGCGGACTCGAAAAGAAAAACCGCGTCCTCAACAAAATGGAGCGCGCCCGGGTCGCCCACCACGAGGTCGGCCATGCGTTGGTAGCCATGTCCATCCCGGGCGGCGACGCGGTGCACAAAATCTCAATTATTCCTCGAGGTATTGCCGCGCTCGGATACACCATGCAGCTCCCGACCGAAGACCGGTTCCTCATGACCGTGTCCGAACTCAAGAACCGCATCGCGATTCTCCTGGGTGGACGGGCGGCGGAAGAAGTCATTTACGGCGAAGTCTCGACCGGCGCGCAGGACGATTTGCGAAAGGCCACCGATATCGCCAAGAGCATGGTCAAGGCCTACGGCATGAGCGAGAAACTCGGCCAGGTGAGCTTGGAACGGGATCGACAATCGATCTTCCTCCAGACCGGTCCTTCGCAGACACCGGGAGACTACAGTGAACAAACCTCCCGTGAAATCGATTGTGAGGTCCGGCTGTTGATCGACGAGCAATACGAACGCGCCCGCAACCTCATCACATCCCAGGAGGCCATCCTGCGGAAGGCGGCTCAAGCCTTACTTGAAAAGGAAACGATCAGCGGGGAGGAACTCAAAACACTCGCCGAGTCGCACTGATACCCGCACGCTCCAACCGTCACCGCAACGCATCCCTCCCGCTCCCCCAACAGGACCGTGACAACGTCTTGCCCCGGCCGGTCTCTCATGAGACACTGACTACAATGGTTCCTCACACCTACCATGAACTCCGCTCCCGATTGAGGATTGCCCTCGCCCTCAACGCCGTCATCATCGTCGCAGAGTTTGTCGGAGGCTTCCTCACGAACAGCATCGGGCTGATCGGCGACGCGGGCCACAACCTCGTCGATCAGGGCTCCCTGTTCCTGGCGTTGTACGCGCATATCCTGACGGCGCGCCCCGCCACCGACAGCCGGACCTTCGGCTATCACCGGGCCGGCATCGTGGCCGCATTCCTCAACTCCTTTATCCTGCTGCTCACCGCCGCCGGCATCACGATCATGAGCGCCGAACGCATCCTGACTCCGGTCCCGATTCAGGGCGGCTGGGTCATGCTCATCGCCCTCATCAGCTTTGTCGCCAATCTGTCGATCGCGCTCCTGCTCCAGCACGGGGCGAAAGACGACCTCAATATCCGGAGCGCCTTCTGGCACATGCTCAGTGATGCCTGGGTCTCGTTGGGGGTTGTGGTGAGCGGCGGGGCCATCATGTTGACCGGCTGGTCCGTCCTCGACCCGCTGGTGAGCCTCTTCGTCGTCGTGGCGATCGTTCGCGGCGCCTGGCCGCTCTTTAAAGAATCACTTGAAGTCCTTCTGGAGTCCACCCCGCCCGGCGTCAGCCCCGCGCAGGTCGCCGCCACCATCGAATCGATCCCCGGCGTGAAGAACGTCCATGACCTGCACATCTGGGCCGTTGAACCGCGCCTCATCATGATGACCACGCACGTGCAGGTCGATGGAAACGACGAGGCCTTAACGACCGACCTCCTTCAAGCGATCCGGAACCGGGTGACCAGTGAATTCAAGATCAAGCACCTGACGATCCAGCTCGAAACCGAATGCTGCCATCCCGAAGCCGTCCACTGCGATCTCTCCAAACTCCACGACCAGCATTCGCATCCGGAATTCCTGCATAGCCACCATTAGGCGGCTGCTGAAACAATCCACCGGCTTTGCTCTCCGAAGACACCACCTCACTGTCTGAGGGTACGCCTCGCCTCCTCGCTTGCTGCGGCCGCGCTCGTCGGACTTTTTTGATCATCCACCGGAAACATGCTCGATCATCTCTAGCAGGTTGCGGAAAAACTCATTTTGAGCCCCAAAGCCACCACAGATACGCGGTGTGGGACGACGTTGAACAGCCTCGCAGGATGCGCAAAAAGGCCGTCCAGCAAGGCCGCAGCGAGCACAGGGGCGAATCGTACTCTTGCTGTACGGTGAGCCGCTGAGCGATGCGAGAACGCCGCTGGCGGACTTTTTCCGCATCCTGCTAGCCGACACCCGGCGTCAGCAGCTACAATGACGCTCATGACACAAACCCTCCCCATCCCTTTCTACATCCTCTGCGGCTCACTCGGCGCGGGCAAGACGACGCTGCTCATGCGCCTGCTCGAACATTGGAACAGCCAGGGCCACAAGGTCGGCGTGCTCATGAACGAGGCGGGTGAGGTCAGCATCGACGGCCCACGGGCCGGCACCATCGCAGAACAGGTTATGAACCTGGCAGGCGGCTGCATCTGTTGCGACACCAAAGACGATCTCGCCTGGAGCATTACACAACTCGTACAGGACTACCAATCCACGGTGATCGTGCTCGAATGCTCCGGCATGGCGGACCCGGCGGAAGTGGTGGATGCGGTGACGGATGCCTATGTGTCTCGCATGGCGAAACTCGAACGGATTTTTGCCATGCTCCATCCCGTGCCCCTGCCCGATACCGGCATGGCGGAACTCGTCACCCGCAACGCAATTCGGTATGCCGATGACCTGATCCTCAACAAACGGGATCTCTACATCCCCGGTCATTGGGAGCAGTTTCGCGAGACCATCACCCATCACAATCCGTATGGACGAATCTGGGAAACCAACCACGCCCGGCTGGACATTTCAGCACTGCTCGCCGCACCGGCAACACGCAGCGTCCCGACCAACGTGTCGTTCGGCAAATCGCCCGCAGCGGACGAGAGGCACGAAGCGCGCGCACCGCACCACCCCATGGTGACCACGGTGCGGCTACCGAAGCCGCTCGATCGCACAAAATTCATAGAATGGACGAAGTCGTTGCCGGAGGGCATGGAACGGGCCAAGGGGTTTTTTCGTTTTGCGGGGGAACCCGAACTGCAGGAGTTTCAGTTTTTTCCACCACGCACCAGCACGGTCGAACCGGTCATGCTGCTCGATGAACCGGACCACGTCGTGGTCTTGATCGGACGCAACTATGACCAGGACGGCTGTCGTGCCTCCCTCCTCGCCTGCCTTGCTTCGTGAGATTGTCAGGAGATCGAACCGGCCCGGACTTGCGAGGCAGAGGCCGTCGCGGCAACCGGCCGGAATCGCGACCAACGGGTGAGCGACCAGGCCACGCCCGCTCCGATCAATCCACCTAGCACCCACCCGCCGATCACATCCGTCAAATAATGCGCCCCGATGTACACCCGCGAGATCCCGATGGCAGCCACGAGTGGCCAGCCAATCCAGCCCGACTTGGGATAGAGAACCTGGAAAAACGCCGCCGCCGATGCCGTATTGGCGGCATGGTTGGAAGGAAAGGAAAAGGCGCCGCCGCAACCGAGCAACTGGTGCACATCAGCAAGTGTCACGCAGGGGCGCGGTCGCTGAACCAGGCCCTTCAATTGAGTCCCCAGCGCATCCGTCGCGCCGACCACTGCGGCCAGCATCGCCCCGCCGATCACACACTCACGCCAATTGACCCAGGCCCAATAGGCTGCGGCCAGCAAGATGGGATAGAGCAAATTACCCGGCTTGGCTAATTCAATACCGACCCAATCGAGCAGGCTCGACTGCCCGGCCACGCCGTTGATGCCACGAAACAGAAGCTCGTCCACACCCATGGCGCGACGATAAAGGGTCAGGAGGAATCAGTCAAATGATTCGTGGTTCAGAAGGAGACGGTGTCGTTGCGTCGAGAGACCCGCGCTGGGTGGCTCCCCATACGGCGAGCCTCAGGCATTCACTCCCACACAATATTCGTGACACCGGGAATTAACGGGACGACCTCGGCCAGATGGACCCTCAATCGTTCGAGCTCAGGGGCAGGGTCAACACGCTTGAAGAGGCGCTGCATCGCCGACAATTCCGCGACGGGATAGACCATCCATTCATCTGTGCTGCCATCCGTGTTGCTGCACGCCAGCCACAGCAGAAACGGCTTACGCGAGACCATCACCACCCACCCGAAGTCTTCAGGGATGACCCCCTCCACCGGCACCCCGCGCTCCTGAAGACGCTCGGCCAGCCAGGTGGCCCATGCTTTGCCATAACATCCGGGATTGGTGTGCTCATCCTCACCCGGGATGGGCTTGAAGAAGTCGGAGGTGAAGGTGACTTGGGGGCCGGTGTTCATGGTGTCCTGCGTTCAGCGATCGGAACGAACATGATTCGTTGAATCGTCTTGGGTCATGCAATGAGGAACGCTTCTTCTTACAGGTCCCATGCTCACCGCGGCCACAAAACAATGACCAGGACCCACGACAGCAGCAATGCACCGGCCGCACCGATGGCCATCACCGACGCAGTCGATCTCCATATCGGCCTGATGCTGGCAATGCCCAAGCATGCCGATGCCAGCAGCGTAGTGGGCAAACCTCCGAACAATGCGACCGCAAATTCACCGCCGCCGGGAGATACAGTTTTATGACCAAACACCACCAAGTACATCCCCCAGTGCAGTACCAAGGCGATCAGCAGCAAGAGGCTTCCAAGGACGGTCAACAGCCAAGCGGCGAACGTTTGAGGGAAACGGGGCATCGTGGGTGGCAACAGCGATATTCCCTGCTTCGGACCAATGGAACAAAGGGGGCCTGACCTTCCTTCCGATCATCGTCGATGACGCGCTACATAAGCTCGGAAAGACCGGCTGCTCGACAAGACGCAAGTCATGCCCTACGCCATTGATCTACTTCAGACAAGCATGGCTGTAAAGTTGTATCGAAAAACAGATCGTTGGTCCTTAAAGAAGAAATCTCAGCGCATAGCGAGTCGCACGGTCGTTCGGAACGTGCTGGCCGCGCTGAAGGCCCAGCATCGGCGGCGAGTCGTCGTCCTCAACAACAATCAGGTAGAGGCTGTAATCGTCCCGGTGGATGACTATGAAAAGATGGCGGAGGCGCTCGATCTCTTGGAGCACATGGAAATACATCGCCTGGTGACACAGCGGTCACACAAGAAAGGGGAAAAAATCGTCACATTGGAGTGATTGCTGAAGGAGCAACGACGCGCGATAGAGCGTCGTCCTGACGGTATCGGCCGCCCAGGACTTCCGACAGCTTGACGGATCGCTAAAAGCACCGGTTGCGAAGCAGCTCAGAAAACTCGAAACGTCCCCTCGGCTCGGCGAGCATCTTGGCCATCGGGCAGACCTCGGTCTCACCGACTACTACAAAGACATCGATCCGCATCGTGTACCGGATCATCGACCAAGAAATTCTGGTCGAAGTCGTCGCTGTTGGAAAACGGGAAGATCTCGCGGTCTATCAGGAAGCACTCAAACGGTTCACACCGCGGAAGCGATAAGAACTGATCCTCCGCGCCTTCATGAGCCCATCACGGTTTCTCCCTCATCCCCTACTGCGAACGCTTTCTGCGAGATCGGCTTAAACGCAGGAGATCCTCATTCCCTCCAGGTCAGTCCCAGAGTGCCGGATTGGAGGAGGCGCAAGGTAAAGCCCCCCATCTCCCATTGACGACCCCATACGTTTTGACGAACCACAGTGCGCTGAAGTCGATGACATGATGACGGCTCTTTTAGCCGGACTGTTTCTTGCGCATGATCGAAACTACAACGTGGGGCGACACTTCACGAAAAACTGTCTGAGTTAATACTTCATACGCCCAGGTATAATTAGGCAGACCAATTCCCGGCTCAGCAAGACACACACCGATACATCCATGACGTGGCCCAAGAGTCCCTGCTGGGACCTCGACAATGCCGGTGAATGCGTGTGGATCACAAATCGCTCCAGTATCCTTGGGTGTGAATCCATTCAGAATGGGGAATGCATGGGACTTCTGGTTGGAAAGAACCTTATTCTTTACGATTTTATGGTGAAGGGTGCCATCACGATGATAGCTGTTCTGTGAATCCACTTGTCTAATCCTCGTCGGTTTCAGAACAAAATACTCTCCTTGTTGATTGCGCCGGACCCATAAGATAAGGAATAGATCTGTTCCCTCACGAACCGCCACTGCGTATTTGCTCTCCCCAGGAACTGTTTTAAAATTCATCACACCAATCTTCGAAGTTGCAGCACGCTGTTTCTGTGTCTCCTCGTAATAGCACCGCCAGGTGACCAGCTCGTCCGTGGTCATCAAGGAAGCGTCAATAGCTTGATACTTTAGCCATTCCTCAAACGTTTGCAGATCATCTTCACTGATAAACTCATTCATTTCACAAATTTCCCAAAGTGTCTCTTAGCGCCTTCGAAAGCCTTGCCGGAGGCTAGGCGGAGCTCATGTCAACTCTGTCCATGTCGTATGAGGGGCCGCCGTCCTTCTTCGACATTGCCGGATTTACCACAAATCAGCGACAGCAGGACACGCAGTCTGAGCAACGTTGGGCCTCCAAGGCCCACGCCCATACCCATGTGACAGGCTTGCGATCCACTAATGAATCTCCGCTACAACCATCCCCACCTCTTGGAGCGGGACCTGTGCGACGACGGTTCCCATCGGATCGATCACAGACGTGGGGCCATAGGAGATCCGACCGTCTCGCTCCCCTGTCACGTCAGACGATACGATCCACACACCATGGGCTTTGGCATGACGCGATCTGATGTCGTGATGACGAAACTTCCATTCTTCCGCTAAGGCATGCGGCAGCATGTTGTTGCATGGACAGACGAGCACGGTTATGCCCAAGGCGGCAGCATACCGAATCGACTCGGCAACGCTGAGGTCGGAACAGATATTGATACCAACGTTCGCTCCTTGCACATCGAATATCGGCGAACCGTTTCCGCGGCCAAATATCCGCGTCTCTTCCGAAAGAAGATGTGTCTTTCTGTAATGGGCGATCGCCTTCTCGCCTTGTATCGCCAGTGCCGAGTTGTAGGCAACGCCTTCTGCTTGTTCAATCAAACCGAAGACGACTGCCGGTTGGACAGAACTCAACGATTTAAGAACCTCCTCAACAATCGCCGACCCGAGTTCCACGGCCATGCTGGAGATGTGATCCGAACGAAGGTCGTAGCCCTGCAGAAAACACTCGGGGAAACAGACAAGATCCGCTCCGCAACGTTCCGCCTCACACGCGTAATCGCTCATCAGTGCCAGGGCACGAGCCACGTCGCCACGAACTTCCGGCAACTGACAGGTGGCGATTCTCATGGTTGTGTATAACGTTTGCCAGGAGCGAGTGGCTTAGGCAGAGATCGATGGAACGGTCATACCCCACCTGCTTGCGCGCCCATCCGGTCGTCTCCCAACACAAAGCTAAGCGGCTGCCAATGGAGTCGAGTGGAATTGTCGTCCGGTGGAGCGCCTTCTTAGGCCATTCATTCTGCATCTAGATTCTTCAAAATCTTTTTTGCTAAGGGCTCTTTGATTTCGTTGTGGCGAGGAACCGCTTCAACAACGCCGTGCTTCGGATTAACCCACAGCGCGTGAGAGGAACCCTCTCTTTTGAGATAACAGCCCGCTAGCCGCAGCTTTCGTTCCAAGTCCCTTCGTTTCATGCAAGGATGACCTTTTCCTGGATTGCATCGTCAGGCAATCCGCGAAGAATATCATCTCGTCGATCTTGCAGAATCAGTTCAATCGCTTGGCGCAAATTGTCCTTCGCTGCAGCAATTGTGTCCCCTTGCCCATTTGCGCCGGGCACCTCAGGACAAATGGCCCAATACCCACCCTCTGGAGCAGGTTCAATAATTGCCATGAATTCTGCTTTCATGTTTTTCCTCCAATTTGTTCGTGAACCATACGCCAGGACCGTTATTGTTTCAATGAGTTCCGAGCACGGCAGGCCACGACTACCATTACGGACCGGCAAGCACGATGCGTTGCAAGCATTCTCAGACAAGCCAGCCCGAAACACCTAACTCCAAGGCCGAGAATCTTAACCGCCTAACTATGTTTCGGCCGATCGGCATAAGAACCGGATCTGCCAGTCCTTGTCCGTACACAAAGCACTAGTCCTCTGCCCCTATTCCTCTCGACCCAACGTGGCCGCGATGCGGTAGCTCGACCGGTAGCCAGCGGCTCCTTTATCTTGTTATCGTTTTCATCATGACTACGCAGGGGATCTCTAATCCCGCTTGCAGTCGGTGTGTTGCTTCGCGCTGCGGGACATAGCCCGCGTCGGTGTAAAATGGGACCGCATTCAAGGACGCATCAAGGTGGAGAACGGGTACGCCGTTCGCTTTGGCTCGTTCTTCCAACTTGCGCAAGAGTTGTTTCCCGACACCGTGCCTGGCTGCGCTTGGATGGACATAGACCGCTTCAACTTCTCCACTTGTCCGATGCAGTTGCGCAAATCCCACGATCCTGTCTTGGTCTTCGGCGACGAAGAATTCGCTGGAGATGATCACTCCTTGATAGCTCTCTGGGTGGAGCGATCCCGCCCAGGCTGCGATCTCTTCGGGGGTGTAGTGAGATTTGCATAGTTCACAAATGGCTTGGGTATGCGCCCGCCAGATGCCTTCGCCATCTTCTGATCGTGCTTTCCGAATTCTTACCATTACCGAACTTCCCTCACAAACGGGCTACTGGACGCTAGCGGTGAGCCGCGCCCGGAAATGGGAGCGGAGCGAATGCTGTAGAACATCGGCTCCACTGCCTTGTTGGGGGTGGAGTGTTGCTCATGGGTGCTGAGGCTTGCGCGCCACTGCCACCATGTGCGGACTGTGGACCGGTTCGTGCTCGACTAGACGTGCAACCTGCATGAGAGTCTCGCGCTTGGATACTTCTCGCCAGCACTGCTCGAACTCCGGAACCAGCCACGCAGGACCTTGGATACCCAGCGTGACCGTATGCTGCAAACCAGCGGCCGTCAGTTCCTGGGCAAGGTCCTTGGGATGGTGGAAAAATGCCGTCGTGAGTATGTCCCACTGTGGTGGGTGCCGGTGCTGCCCTGTTGCGATTTCTTCGCGAACCATTCCGAGATAGTCTGAATCCCAGACCCAACCACGTACCAGCCCCACTATTGTGGACGCGTAAACGCTAATAGCAACCGCCACAAGAACGCCCTCCGGCCTCAGAATGCGGCGGGCTTCCCGCAGTGCTAAGAGCCGATCGTCCCGTGATGTCAGATGATAGAGTGGGCCGTGCAGGAGAACAGCATCGACGCTGGTGTCCGCCAAGGGTACACACCTGGCATCTCCGACACAGCATGATGTCAGCGGGTAAGCAGGTTGTTCTAAGGAAGCCGTCTTCGCCTGCTCGACATGCAACGGCACGGGGTCAACGAGATGAACTGCATACCTGGAGCCGGCAAGCCAGCACGCATAGGTGCCGGGACCACCGCCGATGTCCGCCACAACCGCAGGAGCTGGCGGGAGATATTGTGAGAGGATCTCTTGCATCCGGGCGAACTCCAGCAGCCCCAGGCCCTGGAACAACCGGCCCGCCTCCTTACCCTCATTGTAGAAGGCCGTAATCTCCGGCGGCATCTTCATAGCATGTTCCGTCCTTCTCTATACACCCAACGGCCTCGCGTGCCGCCAATTGCACGCGCTTGTTAGGCGACTTGCCGATTCGTGACGATGGAGATTGCGGCGAGGTCGGTGGCTCGCGACCTCCGCAGCTCAAATCGCTCGTGCAACTCTGATACCTGCGCGGCCAATGCGCCCCCAAGCGTCACGACGGCCCGATCGATTTCAACGGCATCGAACCCTACGTATGATTGCTTCAGCACATCGAGAAATTCTGGTCGTACTCGTAGCGCCAGTTTGAGCTCTTGCGGAGCCGATAGCTCAAGGCCTTGAATCCACATCTCCAGACGGGTCATGTGGGCACGCAGTTCTTCGAGCAATGTCTGAGCATAGTAGAGCTCGCCCCGCCGTACCCGCCTGATTACCTCGTGCGCACCCGCAAGTGCCTTGCTAAGTACTCTGCTGACCTCAGCACCCTGCGGTCGCGAGTGGCTCAATGATTGCGATTCCGTGAGCACACGTTGCACGAGTCCGACTCGATCGAGAAATACCTTTGCCGGAAGTTTGAACCATGCCGACGGCGCGAAGATCTCTGGCGTCCAGTAGAAGACGTCGATCTTCAGGAACGGCCGAAAGTGCGACACGCAGTGCTGCGTGCCCTCAAGCCACTCGTTGAACAGGAGGTCACCCCACTGTGCCGGCCAGTCGAGACGCCCGGCCACGAGTCTGACCTGTTCATCAACAGTCGCGATGACGCGAAGATCGATGTCGGAATAGGCGTCCGCCGACTCGGCCGCAAGGGAACCGGCCAGAACAATTCCGATCACATCCGGTCGCTTCGAGAAGAACGAGACGGTTCGGCCCAGCAGTGTCTCGCGGGCTTGCACAAGTTCGGAGTGTGTGATCATCGCGGTCGCCTAACTATGTCTAAGCCGATCCGCATAAGGACCGGATCTGCCAGTTCCTCTTCGTGTAATACACCGCTGCCGTTCGCGAACCATACGCCGTGACCGTGATCGTTTCAATGAGTTCCGAGCGCGGCTTGGTTACGAATGTAATGCGAACAGTCTAAAGCATAACGGGTCGGTTCTTGACCTAAGACTTCCCGGCCAAACAATTGAGCGGCGAGTGGGATCAGTTCATAAGTGCACATCTCCTCGCTCGTACCTGGCTGGAAGAAGCACGCGCTCAGGGAATGACCGCGATATCGCCTGATTTCTTCTGCACGCCGGGAGTGCTGTTCAGAGGCGCAGATGCGTTTTGAGACTTGTCGTGGTCCACAGTTTGATACCTGGTATTTTTTCGAACGCGCGATCATTCGACCAAATTCAGTCATGTTCTTCCGCGAGCGCTAGTGCGACAAAGGGAACATCGTCCGGATCAATGGCACCCATCAATGCATGAGCGGCAGGAAGATACGGCGCAATTCGTACAAAGGGAACGACGACCACGGACGTGAGCAGAAGCGTCGGCAGCAAATCGATTTCATCCACTTTGAGGCGAGCCGCACGGGCAATCTTGGCACGATGCCGGGCAAGCTCGTCAAGAGCAAAGGCCGGCAAGAGAAATTCCAGATCGGATAGGAGAAGAATGCGTCTCGTAATGGAGTCTTTGATAAGGGCGGCGACAAGGATATTCGTATCAAGAACCAGCCTCATGCGCTTGAGGCCTTGGCATAGCGGCGACGCAACCCGACCTTGACGGATCGGGCGAGGTCTTTCGCCGCCGTCTCAGTCAACGCACTGCGAGAAACGAGCCGATCCGCGAGCGCAACCTGGCGGGCATACTGCCATAGCGCCTGCTCAGCTACACGGGCCCACGGGATCTCCCTATGACGCTTGAGAATCAGATCCAGTTCGACAGGGACGTCGATCACGACCTTGGACCGTGCTCCGCCGATAGGTTTACGCTTCATTCACAATCCTCCTCTGGCCAAAGACCAATATCGTGCAATTTTAGCATAGTTCTGTGCGCGTGGACTGATCCATCAGTCCCTTTCAGGCGGCCTAGCCACCAGACTGAGCATCGAACGAATCGCAGCGAGCAATGCGAGGTCAACCACCGACCTCATCCGTTTTCAAATTGTTTCTTCTGCAGCAATTGTGTCCCCTGCTCATTTGCGCCGGGAACCTCGCTAGCACAGCTGGCAAGCAGTCGCCTGGAGAGAAATGTTAGTCGTCACAGGCCGCGTCATGTGTGCTTCGGCTAACCCTAAACACATGGCCATCTGGGTGGCGGATATGCATTTCGCGAACTCCCCACGGCATGTCGGTTGGCGGCCACGTGATTTCGATCCCCCGTTCAACACATCTTCGATGTATGGCATCAACATCATCAACCCACACGGACATCCAGACAGCCGTTTCTGCGGCTTCGTTTGAATCAGGACCGAAAGTTGCCCGATAGCCGCTTTGCCCTCGTCCACCCTGACCGCCTTGGCACAGAAAAACCTCGCATTCCCCGGAACAGACTCCACCGAACGTCGGTGGAGAGCCCCAATCCCAGCCACGCTTCCAACCAAGCTTTTCGAACCATTGGAAACTCTGCTCAAGATCGGAAACATTCAGAATTGGAGTTAACGCTTTCGCAACCATTTCATCGCTCCTTTTTCCGACTACTATCCTCAGATCAGCGGTCGCGTGACGATACCTCCCTGTGGACGGCCGTCGCCGCGCGTTGCCTTCTGCTGTCCAATACCTATGTTTCGGCGAATGCGCATAAGGGCCGGTTTCGACAATTTCAGTCCGTATAACAGGTCAGGATTGTTCGCAAACAATACGCCATGACCGCGCTTACTTCTATGAGTTGCGCTCATCGAGGCATGGCGCGGGGCCTGAGCTGCCAGCAAAAGTGAATGCCGCAGACAATGGCTCCTTGCAGTTTATGGGCTGCTATTCCTCGACAGAGCTGCTCAGGCTGATTCGCGCTCAAGTTGCGACATTCTCCTCATGACTCAATCACTCCGATACTCCTGCTTGATGGCCTCCAAGAAAGTCCGCATCTGACGCGGCGACCTCAAGTGGTGCACCCGTTTCGCTGAAGCCGCTTCGCCTACAAGCTGCCGGTACCTGGGCGTCATATAGCGATGGCAGAGAGGGATCACGCGGTAGCCGGCAAGTGTGCCGCGCCACATAGGACTGTTTGCCGGCCACCCCTCCGGATTCACTACCATGCCTTTAATGAACCGTTTAGTCACCCACAGATAGTGGATAATAAGCGGGAGATCGACGTAGACCAACGTATCGGCGGCCGCGAACCGCGCCCAGGCAGACGCCACACAGCCAAACCCATCGATGATCCACCGCTCGTTTCGCAGCAGCCCGGCATGGATCTCAAGGTATTCATCGTGAGGGATCTCCTCGCCGCCTGGCTTGTATTTGATGGAATCGATCGGATGCAGAGGCAGACCGGTCAGTCCAGCCAATTGTTTCGCCAGCGTGGACTTGCCACCACCGGCATTGCCGAACACCGCAAGCCGTTTCATCCGTCACCGATCGTGATCAGCTCTGTCTCGCCAAAGACATGGTGCCAGAAATCATGTGATTGCTCCCCTGGGATTCGCCGGCGCGCCGTAATGCACCAACACGTGCCATAATTGCTTCAAATGCTGGAGGACATCCTGGTGAGGTCCGCAATCCCGCCAATCGCCTGGGCGAGTGTATAGCGACACCTGAGCGGCTCCGATGACTGCGGCGTCAACAGCACCGTCGCCTGCGATCCTTCGCGCGAGCTTCGGTATGGCTGGTCCACGAAATTCCTCGGGCACGTCTGGCGCCGCTAGGCGAAACCCGACATGCCACTCGAGCGGAACGGCATATTTTTGGCAGAGCTCCTCAAGGCAGTGACCGGTTTCTGTTCCGATAAACGCTGGGTCGACCACGAGCCTCTCGACATCACGCGCGATGTCGACCGGGCCGTGCACCTGCGCTTCGATGCCGGTGTCGAGCACTCGCCCCGCTAAGCCGCTCGACGGATCCGCTCGTGGCAGAGGAAGTTCCTTCGACAGGCGCTCAAGGAGGTCGGACACCGTGAGGTTCTTCACACCCAGTGTCGGTGCGACAAAGGGCGGCCAGGGGACCTTGACGCCTTCACCTCTCGCCACTTCGGCCAGCAGAGGAGCCAGTACGCATTCCATCCTGTCGAGAGTACCCAAACGTTCGGACGCGTCGGGCTGCTCGCTGCCCGAGAACGTAAACGACGTCCGTCGGGCGACATCCGCTCGTAGCACGAAATAACACGAGCCAAAGCGGGGCCATGGGCCGTCCGGATACCGAATCAACTCCAAGGCACCATATTTCGGTCGATCACCAATCGACGAACCCGAACCGTGATACGCCCCACCAAAAAGTGTCCTTTCCCACTCGTCGCGTGCCCCTCCCGGAAATGCCGTGAGGCCGCCGCTCGACAGACCGGTTTCGAATTGACTGCGATACTGCCCCTCCTCGCATAACGCCTCGCAAACCGGGACCGGCCTCACGCCAAGCCGATCGGGATGAAAGTGCAGGACCACTCTCGCATGATGACGCAAACTCTCTGTCGCGGCATCGAACATGGCCTGACTGCAGCCGGAGCTTCGAAGTAGGCTCGTCACTCGTACGCGCGCGTCCGCCTGCCGGTCGAGGATCGTCTCCTCTACACATCGCCAGGCCGCACGCTGCGGGTTTGTGAGACGTGAGAGGGCAGCATCTCGAAAATCCATTTGAAAATCCATGGCGGCAGCATCGACGCGGATGAACTACTCAGACTCACCCGTGTCAACGTTGGCTTGTCCCACGTACAGCTCATTGCCGATAGACATGTGCTGCTCCGACAGGCTTGGCCCCTGCCCGTTGCGTGAGGGTGATTTCAACGCCGTCGCGACACACAGCGGCAATGTCAGGCGGCTCCCCCCATGACCAGGCCAGGTCAAACCCAAGCACATACCAGTAGAAATCTAGAGACTGTGTGAGATCGTTGACCGAGAGAATTGGAGAAACTGATTCGAGCTTCATCTACTCCATGTCCTGTCTGCGAAGCTCAAAGACACTGTTAGGCGTCACTGTGATCGGCCAAACCGCTGCTTGAACCCGTCCCGTGCTTCGCCGATGAATACCAGCAGCTCATCCTCCAGAACAGTGACCACCTTGATGTTGAGGCTCGCCGCTTCCTGGCACAACGCATCTGGAACTTGCCCTTCCGCCACAAACAGCTTTCGGGGCAATGTGCCTGAGCGGTCTTGGCCTTGCTTCAGCAGACGGCGCGACTCCAGCTTGGACGGACCAGTGGCGCGGGTGGAGTACATTTCCATACCGACAATGTAACAGCTCGCCGCGTCCATCAAGGCGAGGCAATCAAAGTCGCCGTCTCGTTCAGTCCCAATGGGCGCATCATTGAGCCGAAACCCTATCCAGGCATCGTTGACCGTAAACTGATGAGGGTTAAGCATGAGTTGCACTACCTCTGTCGGCGAACAGCCCCGATTCAGCGGCGGGCCGCGCAGCGGACCGTCCGCTGCACTCGGCTGCTACCCAACCTGCTTCAGTCATAGCCAATGACTCCGATCGTGAGTTCCTCTCGGTCAGAGCTGATCGAGAGGAACTCATGATATACGATCCACACGAAGGCCCAATCGACTTTGATTTCAGCCAGATCGGGAGCCTCGAGCGCAAAGGCATCGTCGCCACGCGCTTTGACGGCTGCAGCCCACCCTTCGACTGGTTGTCGCTGCTCGTTATTGGGCGGAACAGTGAACTCAGGGTCGTCGAGTGCAGCCCGGATTCGATCCGCGAGCTGCTCGGTGGTGATCGGACGAAACCACATTACGGCGAGTCGCTCGCACAGGAACGGGCCATGGCGCTGGATGGACTCTCCCCATTGACCCGGATCGCAGAACGATCGTTGCGAGATCGGGGCGCGCAGGAACTCCGCGAGAACGTGATAGCAGTCCTGCCGCTCGGTAGCAGGGCCATCGACCTTGAAGCGCGTGAGGTCGAACCACCCGAAGTCCCACACAGGTGTCATCCTCGTGTTGATCACGGAGAAGCTGAGTGCCATCCCGTCTCAAGTCCCGTGTGGCTAACTCACTATGGTTAGACGGATCTGCATAAGAGCCGGGGCCGACCATGTCAGTCCGTAGAACAGGCCGCTCCGGTTCGTGAACCATACGCCATGCTCGTGATCGTTTCAATCCGTTCCGAGTACGAACTCAGTGCGACACGTATGCGGACAGGATCACAACAGTCCTGCGATGCTGATTGCGATCTCACATGGAACTCCATCGGCTGGTCATGCAGCGAGCACGCAAGAAAGAGAAGGAACCCGGGTCCGAGGGGCGAGCCCGCCGGCCAATGGCCCGTCGCAGCAGTGAATCGGCGATTGCAGCAGAAATGCTCATAAAAAATGCGGGCTAGGCGGCGAAGACATCAACCCGCATCGTGTACCGGATCATCGACCAAGAAATTCTGGTCGAAGTCGTCGCTGTTGGAAAACGGGAAGATCTCGCGGTCTATCAGGAAGCACTCAAACGGTTCACACCGCGGAAGCGATAGGAGTACTATTCTTCACTGCGTGGAAGTTGGAGTGCCTCGTGGCGCCGTGCGCGCATTGACTGAGTCAACGCAGGCGCCGATAATGCGCCGCATTGGGGCCGATAGGGCTGGAGCACAGTCGCCTGTCCCAGACCGCCACCAGTCAACGGTCACGGATTTCAGGGAGCGCTCAGTGCGGGCCCTCGACCACCCGCACGACTCGATCCAATTCTATGGCATTCATGTTTCTATGCCTCCGGTTCTACGGCGGAGCATTCATTCAAGGATCGTATGATTAGCGGACCCGGCGCGGCCATGTTGGACAGCAAGCTCTTCGTCTCACGCCTGAACGGCGACTTCCGCGACCTGTACGAGCGATGGTGGGATGGAGACGAGTGGATCTGGATCAACCACGGCAAACCTGCCGGCACGGCCGTCACCGGTACGCCCGGCGCGGCGATGCTGGATGAAAAACTGTTTGTCGTCGTGGCCGACGGCAGTCTGTGGGAGCGGCACTGGCGGAGCGATCTTGGACGCTGGGCCTGGAACAGCCATGGTCGACCCGGCAATCGTCCCATTGTGCACGGTCCCGGCGCGGAAATGTTAAACGAGAAGTTCTTCGTCGTCACGGACGACGGGCGTCTGTGGGAGCGGCATTGGCGGAACGACCTGGGGCGCTGGGTGTGGAACGACCACGGTACGCCGCCCGCCACCACCGTCGCCACGGCCCCCGGTGCGGCCATGATGGACAGCAAGCTGTTCGTCGGGACCGCGAACGGGCGTCTCTACGAACGTGCCTGGAACGGGTCTCAATGGGTCTGGGTCGATCATGGCTTGCCCGTCGGCACATCGGTGGCCACAGCGCCTGGAGCGGCGATGATGAACAGCAAACTCTTCGTCGGCACTGCGGACGGACGACTGTTCGAACGAGTGTGGAATGGGAGTCAGTGGGTCTGGGTGGACCACGGCGCGCCGCCCGGGACGACCGTCGCCACGGCCCCTGGCGCGGCCATGATGGACAGCAAGCTGTTCGTCGGGACCGGCAATGGGCACCTGTACGAACGGGTGTGGAACGGCAGTCGGTGGGTTTGGGTCGACCACGACACCCCGCCCGGCACCACCGTCAACGCCGCCCCCGGTGCCGCCATGATGGACAGTAAACTGTTCGTATCCACGGCCAGCGGACGGCTATACGAGCGCACGTGGGCTGGGACCCGCTGGACCTGGGTGAACCACGGCACAGCCCTCCACGATCGCGCCGAGCATGTGGTGGGCCGCCCCGGATCGGATCCCAAACTCTCGATTCTGATCATGGGGGACGGCTATGACGAGGCCGACATGCAGGCCTATCGGTCGCAGGTCGTCAGCCAGGTGCTGGTGGCGTTAAGTCTGGATCAACTGCTGTTGCATCAAGGCGCGCTCCGTGTCGTTCGTGTCGACTTGGTGTCGGTGGAGTCCGGTGTTCGAGAGCGTCGCTACAACACGAGAGGCACCATCATCTCCGATGTGTTCAAATCCTCCCGGCTCGGTCTCATCCCCAACGACAGCTGGGATCGTTGTTGGTTCGATATGTCGACGTTTACGGACGCGCGCATCGAAAAACTGCGCCTGCGGTTCGCCCCCGACGCCGACCATGTCATCGTGCTCGTCAAGTCGGACACCTGGGGCGGGTGTAGTTCGGTCGGCCCCGGCACTGGTTATTTTACGGAAGGCAGCGGCATGACGACCGTCGCCCATGAGCTGGGGCACAACCTGTTTGCCCTGGGCGATGAATACGTCAGCGACAGCGCCAGAGAGACGTTCACCGGTGTGAGCAGGTACCCGAATACCTCGGAGGCGCCGTCGGATTGGACGATGCTCAAATGGTTCGACCTCGTCGCCCCCAATAGCCCGTTACCGACGAATGCAGCCCGTCCACCCGCCGGGTGGAATCGACGCACCAGCGTGGGCGCGTTTGAAGGGGCCGGGGGCTCCTATACGACCGGGCTCTTTCGGCCGGTGCTGGAATGCCGGATGAACCAAAACAATCCGCCCTGGTGTCCGGTCTGCGGGCGAAAAATTCTTTCCGATCTGGAGGTGTTCGAATGAGCCCACACCCGCAGTGGCGCGGACAGCGGCGCATCCGGGTCGCGCTCGAATTCACGGCGAAAGGAGTTCGCCTCGCCGGCATGAAGCCGCTGGAAGGGCCGGCCGTCCAACGGCCTGTCCTAGCGGGAAGTTATCTCGCTGAGGTCACGGTCGGTGGAGTGACGGCGATCGTGCATTCGTTCGACGATCCGCGATCGGTTCGGGGCATCTCGCGGCCGCAGCAGCCGGGGCACAGCATTACTCGCCTGGGCACGGCCATCGTCTATGTCGATGTGCCGATCGCCCACGAAGGCCCGCTGGGGGAGATCTCGATCAGCGTGACGGATCTCTCGAAGCTGCGCCAACGGCCTGTCGATCTGGACGAGGTCCAAGCCCTGCTCGGCCGTGCGCCCAAAGGAATCCGCGCGGCAGGACGCATTACGGGTGAGCAACTGCGGGCGCATCCCGATTGGGGAGCGTTGGGGCTCCCCGGTGTTCCGTCGGCGCCACGCCTTGGCTTCTATGAAATTTATCGTGAGCGAGGGAAAGAGTTCCGATGGCGCCTTCGTCACAGCGACGGGCGAATTGTGGCCGAGTGCGCCGAGCCGTACCCAAGCCGTGCAGCCTGTGAAGCAGACCTCCGTTGGATGAAAGAATCAGGCTCACGAGCGCCTGTCCGTTCGCTCGATATTCCCTCTCCACCGGCGACCCCGAAAAAGCGGAAGTAGCTGTCTGGTAAACATCCTGGCGCCCGGCGCACGCACACCTCTTTGCCGAACGATCGGCCCCGCCGAACGCTGATACAATTTCGTGCAGGCACTGCGGCAGGCGGTCACATCGTAGAGCGCTCCTAAGGGTGCTAGGCGAAACCCGCGGGCTATGCGGCCTGCCCCCACCGGTCAAGAGGCACAGTTCAAGATCTGCCTCCCGACGTGCGTGATCTCGATCAACGCCCAGCGATTCGAACGGTTTTGCCTCTGAACCACTCGGTAATGCGATCGAGGCATTCGTCGTCGTCACACGATAGCCCTTTAGCTCGAGAAACAATGCAGCGGTCGCAATCCTGAGCCGTTTATTTCCTTTGAGATCAAGGAGCTTCACCAGGTCAGACAGGTCTTCGGGCCGGTGCGTTGGGGGCGGTGCACACAGACCAATCACCCTGCCTCGTTGTGTTGGTGCGAAGGCGGATCGTGGTTCCCTCGCAGTTGCTCGGCAAGTACGGTGTGGACATCGTGATCGACCCGCCGAAGTAACACCTCAGCAGTGCGAGGAAGATTCTCGTCGAGTTTAAATCGGATGAGCATCCTACGCGCTTAAGCGGGGATGGGAACGATCCGTTCTCTGGCCAAGTCCGCGGCATAGCCGGGCGCTACGGGAATGGGCTCAAGCCGAAGCGAGGGGTATTGATCGAGAATAGGCTCAAGCGTTTCGCCTGCAGCGAAATTGTCCAACACCACCGAACCGGTATGCGGGAGCCTCCAAAGCACACATCGCCATGCATAATTTGCGGGTCAGTCGAAATGTAGGGTTCCAGTCCATCCCCGTCCCTCCTGGTACGGCCATCACTCTGGCACTCTGCAACTGTTCACGCTCGGCAATTGAGATACTACTGGCGACCTTCGTTACCACGGCCTGAACAGACCAGCCGCAACCACCATTGGGGGCGGTGCTCACTCCACATCCACAACGTTCGCGCGCCGTGCCACCCACAAGCCGAAGGTGTCGTATGAGATCGCACACGGGCGTCTGAGCCCTCCAATCCTGCCCCCTTCAGTCGCGTCTCATGTCCCGGTCCTGGACTGCCGCGGCAGACTCTCGTCAGAACGGCGCGACTGCAGTACAATCCGATCCCTCACAGCAAGGAGGGATGTCCCATGACCATACGAACCTTTGCTCCGCGTGTCGGGCTGCTGGTTGCGCTGAGTGCCGCACTGCTGCTGCCGGCCTCCACACCGTGGGCCGGGACGGGTGCCGTGCGGCCGGGAAGCGGCTACACCATCGCCGGCCATCCATTGGATGACCGCGACCCGCAGTACACGGTGAACGACTATCGTACCTACGTCATCGCCGGGTGCGTGCCGAAACATCTGCCGATTAAGGGGCCCGTCGGTTCCGTGTGGGTCGCCTGTAACGATCTGGATTACGCGAAGGACAAGGTAGTCGAAAGCCGGTTCGTATCCTGCCTGGAGATGTTTCCGGGCGGCGTGCTGCAAGGGCTGTTCATCAAAGAGGTGAACAACCGCACGTGGGAATCGTTCCGGTTCTCCTGCCGGGAACTGCAGGCCGACGGCACGGTCGGGTCCCGTTGGGAGAAGAGCCCGTTCCTCTTCAATTACGAAAAAGAGGGCACACTGTTCGAGACTACGGTGCCGACAAGCCGGCTCTCCATCGGCCTGTACGAGGTCTACAACAAGCTGCAACTCCGGGAGAGTCTCCTGCAAGTGGGGCTGGAACATGCCACCGCGGAGGATATCCACGAGAACGGGGTAAAAGGACAAGATCCGCAATCCATTCAGGTCAGCCCCAGGGTGCCGGATGCGTTCGGACTGGGAGGCATAGCGGGCACACACAAATGGGACTGTCCTCCGGGGATGGTGGTGACCGGCGCCGCCATCGGCCACGTGCCCGATAAGAAGGGAAAACACACCCGTCCGGTCTATCTCCTCATGGAGTGCCGGAAACTCTTTCACGGATAGGGAAGAGTCGGAAGAGGAAATGGTGCGAGGGATCTTTCCAACACTCTCCGTTACCGCGGCCTGATCCATCCGCCCTTTGAATTCTGGACCGGCAACCTCGCCATTACATGATCAGGTTTCCAGGAGCGCTCGTCAAACAATGACTCCCGACCTCTTTCTTTCAGCCCGCGCCCTGGTTAGGCAGTGTCAATCCATGTCTTGTTAACTCCCTCGTACTCAAACTCTGCTTGGTGCTTGGCGTCATCGAGCGTCTGATGCCAAGTGTCAGTGACAACCTGCCACTCCGAGTCACAACCGAACAGATAGAAGCCGTCCTCTCCGGCATCCTGACAAATCGCCAGCCCCGACATCGCGCCCATGAGCTGGCCGGTAACAATCTGATTGCAGGCCTCCGTGGAACGATGGCGCTGGTCGATCGGTGAGTAACATATCACCCGCGCTCCTCCGACTATGCTGGGACAAGGATTCATACTCATCGATGATATCTGAACTGCCTAACTATCAAGTCTGCGGCGGCCTACCAACGCAGCGTAGCACGGGAATCAACGGAGCCTGCTGGATGGCGAGTCCAAATAAAATCCGATACCTAACAAGAGGTCGCTGCGCGGAGCCGGTCGAGATAAACTGCGAATTGTGCAGTCTATCCGGCGATCAGCCCGCAGTATATCCCGGTCACCCGCCCGAGGTCAGAGACGGCCTTCCGCGCTGTCCACGCCATGTCCGTCTCGATCGAGGACATGCCTATAGATCATGGTCGTACTGACATCCCTATGCCCCCAGGAGTTCTTGGATTGTCCGAATATCATAGCGGTCCTCAAGCCAATAGGTGGCAAACACATAGCGGAAATGGTGTGAGGAATCATTGTGGGCCTCCTGCCCCCAATTGTCACCCCAGGCGGTGTAGGCGCGGTGACGCGTACCGGTTCGCTGCAGCGCCCTGGCTAGGCCACGTCATGTAATACCAAAAACAATCACCGAACTCTCGTCCAGAGTGATCAAACTCTGCCGAAATGCCCGAATACCGTCGAGCATCCACTTGCCTGCATCTGGCTCGTCTGTCTCGTTGAACCTCCGAAAATAATCACGCATCGCCTGCTCTGAAAACTGACCGTCCAGCTTCGTGAGAAATACCCGCTTGTGAGCATCGGTGAAAATAAAGTGCGTCGCCTTGCGGGAATCAGTGAGAAAATTGCCAAGCTCATCATACTCGGAGTCCATGAGCGTGATCTGGTGCTGCTCCTCCAAATATGGCAAAAGCGTGGCGAGAACAAAGCCTGACCACTGATAGGCGGCGACCTGCTGGCCATACTGCTGCAAATAGTCGAGGTAATGGTCGCGTGGCGTGCCAAAAAGCCGCTTCTTGGGAACGGCGGCCTGACGAAGCCCCTCAAGCGCGGTCTTCGGTAGCTTGACGAATGATGCAATGGCAGACATAAACACGCCCCACAATGTGTTATTCGCGCCGCCGTATCAGGGTCCGACGCAGCTGTTTGTCAGCTGTCACGCCCAAAACTTCCACCAGGACTTCTGATGTTCGGCCTTCGAGGAAGCTGGAACGCCCTCAGCTTCTCCATCGGTCCCGTATATTTCACCCTCGTCACCCTGGACCTTTGCACCGAGCGACGAAGCAATCTGATGCATCTTTTTCAGAGTTGATGCGTCGGGATTTTTGACTATTATGCGCTCGCCGAAGTGACAGAACCATGCCCTGTTTCCCTCGACCCCGTAGCCAGCGTACGCGGTCCATACCGCGATGCCTGGATCATCTATGCGCAGAACACCGTCCGGTGTCTTCGCCTCGGCATATCCATCCGCCCGCATCTCGGGATCGGAAGAAACATACTCAAGCCACTCCTTCAACGAGATGGCCTGCCCGTCCTCGTCGAACCACGCAGCCTTTCGGGTGATGTGCACCTCGCAGCCTACTAGAACCTCGAGTGACAGCTAACTATGTACGGCCGGATGCGGAATTGGTGCCAGGAATCATTATAGGCATCCTATTCCTACGAGCAATTTTTTACCCCTCCCACGCCTGTGATACGCAGAATCAGACGCGCCAGTTACCTACGCCGAGCTTGCTACCCTGTCAAGTCAACCCACATGGTCCTATGCGCTGTCCGACATGCGACCATTTTGGAAGCGCCCTCTTCAACTAGGGCTCCTCCTAGGGTCGGCCCTGGACCTCGATGTGGTACTTCATCTGTACACATCGGGCGAACCCAGGAGGCCTATCATGATGACTAGACGCTTCGCACTGATTCCCGGATTATTGCTCACCCTTGGCGGATGTATGACGAATGCCACCGTCGAGCTGACGAAGGCGCCGTTCGACGCCACGACCCAACTCACCAACGGCACCTCCGGGGCCACCAAAGAGTTTCTCGATCCGACGACCGAGTTTACGTCGAGCACGACACCGGGCGCGCTCGCCGACGGCCGTCTGCTCAGGGCCAAACAAAAGGCCACCGTCTTCGCGATGCATACGCACGAAAATCTCCGCGCGGACATCGCCCGCGGCCAGGGAGAATATCTTGCGTCGTTGGCAAGCCTCACCGGCGTCTCCACCGATCAGTGGACGGACCTCCAGGACCGCATGAGACATGCTTATCCCGATCTGTTCAATGAGCAGATCTCGCCGGCGCATTCCAGCGAGCGAATCGTCGCGCTAGCCTGGGCACGCGGGTATGGCATGCAGGCGCCTGTTGATCGATGAGTCACTTGACGCCTGTTCCAGCCGGCTGACGCCTCCCCGAACCGTGCCATTGGGCTCGATCCGGCCCGGATGAATACACGTATTCCCACGCGTGTCAGCGGTTGACAGGTGCGGGCGAGCGGCGTAGGTTTCGGTCACCTAACGGAACCTATGGCGAACATCAGCATCCATGGACGCGTCATCGATGAGCGGGGGGCCGGCATCGCCGGCTTGACCGTTCGCGCGCTCGACTTCGATCCGGTTTTTAGCGAAGACGATGTGCTGGGCGTCGGCAAGACGGAAGGCGACGGCACCTTTCTCATTTCCTACTCGCCGGACGCCTACCGCACCTGGAAGGTCGATCGGAATCCCGACCTCGTCGCCCAGATATTCGGCCCCATCCACGCCGACCCGGCGCTCTTCGGCACCCGCCTCCTGCACGAAACCAAGGAAGCGAAAGATGTCACCGACTCGAACCACGAGGTCGGCACCATCACCATCCACCGCAACAACATCGAGGGCTGGCTCGTCACCCATACGACCTTGAACCCCGCAGTCGGAGAGCCCGTCGCGCTCTACCACCACAACCGCATCACGCACCTGATCGACGGGGCCAAGATGTTCCCCGAGGTGACCAATGCCGCCGAGGGCGCCACCGAATCCATCAACCTGATGACGCTCTTTTTCGACGTCGACAACGGCTTTCTCACCAAATTCAAAAGCAGCTTCGACCCGCTCAATCCTCCCGCCACCGGATGCAAGCAGGCGGCGGAGACCACACTCGAAGAGGTACTCAAGAACAAGGGCGGAAAGCCGGTGAACGTCCTGGTCACGAACCTGCCGCTGTCTGCGGAGGACACCGTGACCGAGGTGGCGGAATTTTTCGCACAGACACCGGGCGTGCGCACCAACGCCTATAACAAGGGATTCGCCCTGCTGCATGCCAAGGCCATCGTGGTGGATGGGGACCACGCCATCCTCATGGGATCGCCGCTCAAACAGTACTACTTCAGCGATTCACGTCACGCCATCCGCGACGCGCGCCATAAGGGCTCGCTCATGCACGACGTCAACACCGATCTCAAGGGCCCGGCGGTTTCCCACATCGAGAAGACCTTCGCGAGCATCTGGAATGCCACCGGCAAGCCGATGCTCATCCCTCCGCCAAAGACCTTTCCCGACCTGCCGGTCACGCCGGACGGAGACGTGACCTCGGTGCAGGTCCTGCGCACGCTGCCTGGCGGCTCGATCAAGCGCGTCAATCCCAGCGACGAGGACCTGCCCTACGGTGAAACCGGCATCCTCGAAGCCTACGAGCGCGCCATCGCCAACGCGCAACGCTACATCTATATCGAGAACCAGTACTTCACGTCGCCCGAGATCGTCGATGCGCTCATCGCGAGGATGAAGGATCTGACCAAGCCGCGCCTGCAGATCATCCTGGTCCTGAACCTGCGGCCCGACCTGCCGGGGTACCCGGATCGCCAGATCGACAACGTCAACCAGCTCCGCCTCGCCGCGAAAACAGGAGGCCATCACCTGGGCGTCTACACGCTCTGGAGCCGATCGGAGAAAGCAGGCAGCGGCGGCGCGGGGAATCCGCGGCGCTACGACGTGATGCCGGTGTATGTCCACAGCAAGGTCGCCATCATCGACGACGTGTGGGCCACCGTGGGCAGTGCGAACCTCGACGGCACCTCCCTCAACTATCACGAGATCGGCTTGATCGTGGGCGGCGCCCTCCTCGACCGGCTCATCGACAAGGCGAAGCTCACGAACGATCCCGGCAAGTTTCTCTGGGAGTTGTTTTGGTATCTCTTTTTCTTCGTCTTCAAACAGATACTCTTCGATCTCAAGACGTTGCTCATCCTGCTCTTCGTCGCCTACAAACTGATTTTCGACTTCAAGGAAACGCTGGAGACCATCAGGGAGACGCTCGGCGACGTGGCGGACATTCCTCAACTCGTCAGGGATATGTATACCCGCACGGCCCGGCACGCCGTCCCAAGCCGCTCACGTCAGCCGTCGCGCAGCGTGGAGCTCAACCTGGTGATGTACAGCGGCATCGCCGGACTGCCGGAAAACGGCGTCGTCAAGGCCCTGCGCCATGAACTGTGGCAGGAGCACCTGGGGCTGACCTCGCTGCCGGATCAGCTCAAGACCTTGCCCGCCGACCCGACTTCCATGACCTGGGTCGCCGAGTGGGAACACGCCGCCGCACGCCATGTGGATGCGATCAAGAACGAACAGGCGCCGCCGGCCGACCATGCGCCGCACCTGTTGCCTTGGAAGCCGGAGACCGACCCGAAGGAATATTTGGTCGCCCTCAAGATCCGCACGTCAAGCCTGCGCAGCAAGGCGCAGAAGTTCGACTTCAAAACCTGCAAGGTCGACGACAAGAAGAGTCTGCTCCCATGGCCGATCATCTAGTCCAGAACGCCACCGCCGGGATCGGGCGGCTCCTGTCGTACCTCGACGTCGTTCACGGCGATATCGAGGAGGCGCGCGCGTTTCTGAAACTACTGGGTTGGGACCTGCCGCCCGGTCTCGACGACATCGGTCTGGCCGCCCTCGATCTCGGTGATTTCCTCACGAAGCTCGATGCGGTCATCGGCGCCTCCGACGCCGAATGGAACGACGAGGTGACCATGGCGGGCCGCATCGTCGACCTTGCCTTCGCCATCGAAGCGCTCGTCGCTCAGATTCACGATCTGGCTCACACCCTGCCCGCCAGACTGGCATCTTTCGGCGACTACGTGGACCGCACGCAGATCCACAAGGAACTTCCCAGACGGCTGTTCGACTTCCTCGTGGCCAATTACCTGGCGCAGGCTTCGCCGCTCGCTTATGCCGTCCTCCACCTGATGAACATCATCGACTATCCCTACTACGCCGCCGATCCGGCGACGTTTCAGGTGGAGCACGTGCGCGCCACGGTGCACTATCACCTCTTCAAAGTGCTGGTCACGGAGCCGAACCGACTGTTCACCGAGGCCTATGGCTGGGACACACCGGACTTCCAGTCCACCCTCTTTCTCAATCGGGTCAGCCAGCTCTTCCAGACGCTCGGTCTACGTAGTCGCATCCAGCCGTTGAGTCCTCAGGCGGAAGAAGCCTGGGTGGGACGTACCGGAGCGGGTGTCGATCCGCCGTCGCAGTTGATCACCTTTTTATATGAAGAGCGCGGCACGGCGTTCGGCGTACGGCTTGGACTCTCCCTCTTCGGCGCAGCCCCCACGTCGGCAGGCGCGAACGATGCCGGCCTCGGCCTCGCGCCTCTGATCCAAGGCCGGGCGGAAGGGGCGGTGCCGTTTCACCGATTGGAAGACACACACATCGAATGGTCCGGCAACGTGGAGGTGCTCAAGCGGCTCGCGGTAATTCTGCGACCCAACCGGGACCTCACTCTTCGCAAGGGAGCGGGGCTCGGTGATGCCGTCAACGGCCGTCTCACGTTGGGACTGCGGCATGGTCAACCCACCGGCGAGCCTCAACCGCTGCTGCGGCTGCCCGGTGGGTCGGCCCTGCGGTATCAGCAATTCGCGGTTGCGGGCGGCATCGACGCCGCCTCGGCGACCACCCCCGAGACGTTCCTGGAGCTGGCGCTTCAGGGCCTTCGGTTCGACCTGTCGCTTGCCGAAGCCGATGGCTTCGTCCAGGGAACGCTGGCTCGCGATCGCGTCGAAGCGCCGTTCGACCTCACGCTCCGTTGGAGCAGCAAGACAGGACTCTCGCTCTCCGGCAGCGGCGGGCTCCACGTCTTTCTCACGTTGCAAAAATCCATCGGCCCATTACGGCTGGACGGCGTCCACATCGGAATCGACGTGGGTGAGGAGGGCATCGAGACCGAAACCAGCCTGAACGGACGCCTGACACTCGGGCCGGTCACCGCTACCGTCGAGCGGCTCGGCATGACCGTCAACATCTCGTTCCGCGAAGGGAACCTCGGCCTCTTCGGGCTGTCACCAGGCTTCAAACCGCCGACAGGCCTGGGGCTGGCGATTGCCGCGCCGGGCGTGGTGGGCGGCGGGTATTTGGGCTTCGATCCCCAGCGGGCCGAATACAGCGGCATGCTGCAACTGGAGTTGGCCGACCGCATCGCGATTAAAGCCATTGGATTGCTCACCACGCGCCTGCCCGACGGCAGCAAGGGCTACTCGCTTTTGATCCTGCTCACCGCCGAGGGGTTCGCGCCCATTCCACTGGGCCTGGGCTTCACCCTCACCGGTATCGGTGGGCTGCTCGGCCTGCATCGCACCGTCTCCACCTCCACCCTGCGCGAGGGGCTCAAGACCGGCACGCTGAATGCCATTCTGTTCCCGGTGGATCCGCTGCGGAACGCGCCGCAACTGCTGAGCGATCTGCGCC
>Ga0268299_1001798_pt1 | contig 32160 bp, 31 predicted proteins | sample NOBtaG_FD_193484 | JGI IMG/M metagenome (GOLD analysis project Ga0268299, IMG submission 193484) | Activated sludge microbial communities from bioreactor in Nijmegen, Gelderland, Netherland - NOB reactor | ecosystem: Engineered > Bioreactor > Aerobic > Activated sludge | place: Netherlands... | reverse complement strand
CACATCCATTGAAACCCTGAAAGCATTTCTATTCACCGTTCCAAAATATAAAAAATGGCAATACAATGTGCTGGAAGCTTCTTTGGTGAAAAGCATCAACGACCATGAAATGATTTATAGGGTTGTGATTGATGCACCCTGGCCTCTGGATAACCGCGAGATGATTGTACGGTTCTCGGCTGCAATTCAAGATCATAGCCACGCTAACTTCTACATCGATACAATCGTATCTGATATTCCTCAACAGGAAGACCTTGTTCGCATACCGTATTCAAAGGCAAGTTGGAACATCAAACGGGTCAATAATGAGTTGCAGGTTACCTACAAGATGAATATCAACCCGGGTGGTTATGTGCCGCCATTATTGGTAAACATGGCCATGGCTGACGGACCCCATCAGTCGTTCAGAAATTTAAAGCAGTTACTGGAAACAAAGTAAATTGGGAGCTTTTAGAACCCTATATTATATTCGGGTTATCAAACCGATAACCATGACTAAATTTCTTCCATCATTCTTCATTCTCCTTCTTGTTGCATGCACTAACCCTCAGGAAAGTAAAAATGAATATACGCAACTCTTTAATGGCAAAGACCTTACCGGCTGGACACCCAAGCTGGCGGGCTTTAAAGCAGGAGAGAATTATAAAAATACTTTTCGTGTTGAAGATGGCCTGTTGAAAGTTTCTTATGCCGAGTACGATTCCTTCCGTGGTGAGTTCGGCCATCTGTTTTATAAGGATGTTTTTTCAAATTATCGCCTACGTATCGAATACAGGTTTTCTAAAGAGCGAACCATGGGTGCCCCTGATTGGGCTTTTGCCAACAGTGGTGTCATGTTCCATTCTCAATCTGCCGAAAGTATGGCTGTGGATCAGGAATTTCCGGTTTCGCTCGAAGCACAGTTCCTGGGAAGTGAAGAAGGAAATATTCGAACCAATATGAATTTATGTACGCCAGGCACACATGTTACAATGGCCGATACATTAACTACTATACATTGCATCGATTCAAATTCAAAACCAAATATGCTGGGTGAATGGGTAACCGTTGAACTGATTGTGTATGGCGACAGCATCATTCATCACCTGGTAAATAATGATACTGTGCTCACCTATTCAAAACCGATTATTGGTGGGGCGTTTCTTCCTAAGGCAGATTCAGCCAAAACCGGCATGCCTGTGAAAGATGGATACATATCCCTTCAGGCCGAAGGCCATGCGCTGGATTTCAGGAAGATTGAGTATTTAGAGTTGAAAAGAAAGGGAAATCGTTAACCTTTCATTTCATAACGAGTCTCTGGCAATTCAAAAAGAAACTCATCAAGTAAAAAAGTATCTGTGAAGAAGAAATATCCGATATACCTGGCGATGTGTGCCATTGCAAAGAATGAAGGCCGGTATTTACAAGAATGGGTTGAATACCATAACCTGCAGGGCGTAGAGAAATTTTATATCTACGATAATGAAAGTACAGATAACACAAGAGAAGTGTTACAGCCGTACGTTAATAAGGGATTAGTGGAGTACATTTTCTTTCCGGGATTGAAAATGCAATTAAAGGCATACAAGGACTGCGTTAAGCGACATAAACGCGATGCCCAATATATAGCCTTTATCGATATTGATGAGTTTATCGTTCCGGTAAAACACAATACTATTCCAGAGTACCTACAAAGCCTTGGTAGAATTTCCGGTGTTCAGATTAATTGGATCGTATACGGTAGTGGCGGTGCTCAAAAACGCGTGGATGGTTTCGTTATTGATCGCTTTCGCGACCATTCGCTTCCTAATGACCCGCTGAACCATCACGTAAAAACGATTGCAAACCCGAGACGAATAATAACCTTCTTTTCTGCGCATAGGCCGCTCATATTATTGGGTAAATATGTTGATGCCGATGGAAACAGAATAAAAGAATCGTTCTGGACTCGCCCGCAAACAAACAGCCAAATCAGGGTTAATCACTATGCGATAAAAAGCTATGAGGAATTTTTAGAAAAACGCAGTCGCGGCCGTGCCAGGTTTAACCGAATTCGCGGATTAAGCTTCTTTGATAAGTATGATAAAAATGAAATTAAAAACGACACCATTATGGAGAAGCACGTTGTCGAATTAAAGAAGCGAATACCAACCCACTAACGTTGAAGTAAAAACACTTCTCTACATTCGCACCAACTGTTGGTACCCTTTGAAATCATGAACCCTGGTTTGCCTGCATGATCATATCGGCACCCTTTTCGGCAATCATAATGGTTGGGGCATTGGTATTGCCACTGTTGATGATCGGCATCACAGAGGCGTCTATTACTCTTAAATTCTCTACTCCACGAACTTTCAAATGTGGATCAACAACAGCCAATTCATCTACCCCCATTTTGCAGGTTCCTACCGGGTGATATACACACTCAGCGCTTCGTTGAATGTGATCCAGCAATTCTCCATCTGATGTTTGTTTTTCGGGAGTATGATTCCGAATTCGGTAGGCATTGAAAGCTGATTGTTCCAATGTCGCTAACGCATGCCTGCAGGCGTTAACCATGATCTCCCGATCCTTTTCGCTGCTTAAGTAATTAGGATCAATCATCGGTGCCTCATAAGGATTGGAAGAAGCCAATCCTATAACCCCCCTGCTCTCGGGCCGTACTTGTGTTGGCAAAATGGTGTATCCGTTTTCGGTCGGGAAGGTTTTCAGATCAAATATGTTGGTTTTGTAATCGCTGCCCGGTTGTGTCGGTGTGAATTGAAATTGAATATCGGGTCTGCTTTCGCCAGCAGTAGACTTCAAAAAAGCGACTGCCTCCAACGGCCCAATGGAAAGCGGTCCGCTTCCTGAAAGCAAGTATTTACCAAAGGCTAACGCCTGCATGTGAAGCGGTACGTAATAATTATTCGTCCTGATTTTAGATAAACTGCTGACCGCATAGAACAAATGGTCGTGCAGATTTTTACCAACACCATCTAATTCGTGCTTCACTTCAATCCCCTGCTTTTTCAATTCTTCTTTCGGACCAATACCGGAGAGCATGAGAATTTTAGGTGATTCAAAAGCACCCGCGCTAACAATTACTTCGTGCCTGGCACGCGCAGTTATATTGGTGCTGTGCTTGGTTAAAAAATCCACACCGACCACGCGATTATGCTGTAGCACCAACTGCTTACACACAGCCCCCGTAATCACCGTTAAATTTTTCCGTTTTAATACCGGCTTAAGAAATGCCTGGGCTACACTTTGGCGCTTCGCATTTTTCATGGTGTATTGAAACCAACCTGCGCCCTCCTGGTTTTCGCCATTTACATCCTGATTATGTGGCAATCCTTTCTGTACACAAGCCTTTATAAATGCTTCTCCTACCGGTGTATGATACCACGTGGCCTGTGTTACGTTCATCAGGCCGCTTTTACTGTGATAACGATCCTCATATTGCTCGTTATGTTCCGATTTTTTAAAATACGGCAGCACATCCTCATACCCCCAGCCTTCACAGCCCAGCATCTTCCATGACTCATAATCTTCTCGCTGTCCGCGGATGTAGGCCATGGCATTGGTTGAACTGCATCCACCTAAAACTTTTCCTCGCGGCTGATAAATTTTCCGGTTCTGCAAAAATTTCTGTGGCGTGGTGTAGTAACAATTCCAATCCACCTTGCTATGATGCAACATCATGTAGCCACCGGGAATATGGATCAATGGATGGGAATCTTTTCCTCCTGCCTCCAGCAGCAAGACAGTTTTAGAAGCATTTTCCGAAAGCCGATTGGCTAATACACAACCAGCAGACCCCGCACCAATGATGATGTAATCGTATATCATAGCGAGGTAAGATAGAAAAAGTCATTGTTACAATAAATGTGTACCGACTAGACTCCGGTTCAAATGCCAGAATGATTAAAACGGCATATCATCGCCATCCGGTGCTGGCGCATCTTCTTCAGGGCGGTTCAGGCGGCTTTCGCGCGTAATCATTCCCGAGAACGGATTATCGTTCACCATCGGTGCATCGAAATCGGCAAACTTGGTGTACTTGCCAATGAACTTCAACTTCACCGTTCCGGTTGAACCGTTTCTGTGTTTGGCAATGATTACTTCGCCCATGCCCTGAGTCGGCAAGCCTTCTTCATCAACGGTAATCTTATAATATTCAGGACGGTACAGGAACATAACAATGTCGGCATCTTGTTCAATGGAACCAGATTCACGTAAGTCGGAAAGCTGAGGTCGCTTATCACCACCACGTGTTTCCACCCCACGACTTAACTGCGAAAGAGCAAGCACAGGAACTTCAAGCTCTTTGGCAATTCCTTTCAATGCGCGTGAGATGGATGCGATTTCCTGTTCGCGGTTACCGGCACTGTCACCTCGCATCAATTGCAGGTAATCAACAATTACCAATTGGATGTTGTGTTCCGCTTTCAACCTTCTGCACTTGGCACGCAACTCAAGAATAGAAAGTGCAGGAGTGTCGTCAATAAAAATTGGAGCCGATGAAAGCCGGTTTGTTTTGTGCACCAATTGTTGCCACTCGAAATCGGCAAGCTGTCCTTTGCGGATCTTCTCTCCTTCCAACTCCGCTTCCGCTGAAATCATCCTGTTTACTAATTGAACGGAAGCCATCTCTAAGGAGAAAATCGCCACCGGACGTTTAAAGTCAACAGCAGCGTTACGCATGGCAGAAACTACAAACGCAGTTTTACCCATACCCGGGCGGGCAGCAATAATCACCAGGTCAGAATTCTGCCAACCAGAGGTCATCCTGTCAAGGGCGGTGAAACCCGAAGGTACTCCCGTCAGCCCGTCTTTATGTTCTTTCAGTTTCTGAAGTTCCTGGATAGCACGATACATGAGGTTACGCATGTTATCGTAATTCTTGCGCAGGTTTGAATCAGAGATAGCAAAGATCGATTGCTCAGTCTTATCAAGAAGTTCAAAAACATCGGTTGTATCCTCGTAGGCGTCCTGATGTACTTGCGAGGCAATTTGGATCAGGTCGCGCTTAATCGCCATTTCAATGACCACGCGGGCGTGATATTCGATATTGGCAGCCGAGCTAACTTTAGACGTCAGTTCTGCAATGTAATAGGCACCTCCTACCAGTTCAATCTTTCCCTCCTTGCGCAGTTCATTCACTACGGTACGCATATCTACAGGCTCTGAACTCTTAAAAAGTTGAATAATAGCGTTGTAGATTTCGCGATGCGCTTCGGAATAGAAGTGCTCTGGTTTCAAAAATTCAACAACAGCGTTAAGGGCGCTCTTTTCTAACATGAGCGCACCTAACACTGCTTCTTCCAGATCAAGCGCCTGGGGCGGCAACTTGCCTATACTTTCGGAGATATCTCTCGGCAAAAGTTTTGCAGACTTGTTACTAACCCTTAATGACGTTGACCGGCCTTGCTCCATACTGTGGTTGCTGGAATTGTTGCTTATTTAAGGTGACAAACCTAAACATAAGAGCAACCTGTTTTTAAAAATTAGATACACAACTTGTGCACAAAGAATAAACAGTAAAGTTGTGTATAAAATTTCACCAAAAAGTTTATACTACTGAATCGCGACAGAAGTTGACTCTCTTTGTTTCTTCACTTCGGGCTTCAAGGTTCAAGCCTTAAGCCTTAAGCTTCAAGGTACTGGCTGCAAGTGAATTAGGAAAAACTTAAGCTTGCAGCTTGTAGCTTACAGCTTGATGCCGTATGTGAAGCAACAGAAGAATTGCAGAGGTTCAACAATTTGATTTACTTTAGCAAACAATCTTATTGAATGCAGACTAAACCTCAGAAAATACATTTCATCGCCATCGGTGGCAGCGTTATGCATAATTTGGCTATTGCGTTAAAGCAGGCGGGGCACACCGTTACCGGTTCTGATGATGAGATTTTTGAACCCTCATACTCAGCCCTTCAGAAGCACGGGATACTCCCACCCAAGGAAGGTTGGAACCCAGATAACATTACCAGCGACATAGATGTGGTTATCCTGGGCATGCATGCAAAAAAAGATAATCCTGAATTATTAAGAGCACAGGATCTTGGCCTGAAAATCACCTCCTTTCCTGAATTCATTTACCAATACTCCATTGATAAACAACGGATTGTTATTGCCGGAAGTCATGGAAAAACAACTATTACAGGAATTGTAGTACACGTACTGAATTACTTCAAACGTTCGTTCGATTATGTTATTGGTGCCAGAATCAAGGGCATTGAAAATAATGTAAAGCTTTCGGGCGCACCCATCATCATTATAGAAGGCGATGAATACCTGTGCTCGGCACTTGACAGAACACCAAAATTCCTCCGCTATCAGCATCATATTGGCGTTATCAGCGGGGTGGCATGGGATCACGCCAATGTTTTTCAAACCGAAGAAGAATATTTAAAGCAGTTCGACTTGTTTGCCGATCAGACCCCCAAGAGCGGCATCCTTATTTTTTGCGAAGCCGATACCATGGTTGGAATCGTTGGTAATAAACAACGGGCCGATGTCGTCAGTGTTGGGTACAAAGCCCATTCACACCTGGCTGAAAATGGCAAGGAATACCTGATCAACGGAAAAGAACGTGTGCCGGTTCAAATTTTCGGTACCCATAACTTACAGAATATCAGCGCAGCCAAAGAATTACTAAAACGTATCGGAATCTCAAACGAACAATTTTATCAAGCTATTTCAAGTTTTGAGGGTGCCGCTGGCAGACTTGAGAAATTGAAAGAGAATAACTCTACAATTGTTTTTAAAGATTTTGCCCACGCCCCTTCCAAAGTGAAAGCAAGCGTAAAGGCTGTGAAAGAAATGTACCCCAACCGCGATACCGTGGCCTGCCTTGAACTTCATACTTATAGCAGTCTTAATAAAAATTATTTACCTCAATACAAAGATTCCCTGAAAGGAATAAGCCATGCCATTGTGTACTTCAATCCTGAAAAACTGAAAGCCAAGCAACTGGACACACTCACTGAAAGTGACATCAAGCATGCTTTTGCCAATCCTTCATTACAGGTCTTTAATAATTCAGAACAACTTGAAAATTTCCTGACTTCACAGAACTGGAAGAACAAAAATCTATTGATGATGAGTTCAGGCGATTTTGGCGGACTCAGTGTTAAAGCATTGGCCGACAAAATTCTGGCGTAATCTCTCAAATTAATTTATTATGAAGCTCAACCTGCGTAACCCGCTTTGCTTTTTTGACCTTGAAACAACCGGCATTAACATTACGAATGACCGGATAATAGAGATAGCGGTAATCAAACTTATGCCGGGAGGAGAAATCCAAAAGAAGACAAACCTGATCAATCCTGGTATAACCATATCACCCGAGTCTACCGCCATTCATGGAATCAGCAATGCAGACGTGCAGGGAAAGCCAACCTTTAAAGAAGTGGCAAAGGAATACGCCCGGTTTATGGAGGGGGCCGATCTTTCGGGTTTTAACATTCTGAAATTTGATATTCCGATGCTGGTAGAAGAGTTTTTGCGCGCAGAAGTGGAGTTTGACTACAGCCGCAAGAAAATTATCGATTCTCAGAAAATTTTCCACCTCATGGAGAAACGAACCCTCTCTGCAGCCTATAAATTTTATGTGAATAAGGAGTTAACCGATTCGCACAGCGCGGAAGCAGATACAGAAGCATCGATGGAAGTACTGCTGGCACAGGTTGCGAAATATGAAGGCGAAGACGTAACCGATGGGCTGGGTAATAAAATTGGAGAGATAAAAAACGACATGGATGCCCTTTCAAAATTGGTATCCGAGTCGTTAGTGGATTTAGCCGGAAGAATGATACTGAACAACAAAGGCGAAGAAGTAATTAATTTCGGAAAACATAAAGGCAAAACAGTAACCGCGGTGTTAAAAGATGAACCCTCGTACTACGACTGGATCATGAACGGTGATTTCCCGATGGACACCAAGCGGAAGCTTACGGAAATTAAGCTGCGGGATTTCAACAAAAAAAAGTAAGCTTAAAGCAGCTGTAGTTGTTCTAACTCATTTCTCAACTGGTCTGGAGAACTGAAATGAATCCCCTGCAATCCTATGACCCTTCCTCCCGCAATGTTTCTTGCATTATCATCAATGAACAATGCCTTTTCAGGGACTACCTGGTATCGTTCAAACAAAATTCTGTAAAATTCAGGAAAGGGCTTGCGTGTTTTCTCAATTCCGGAAACAACGATACCATCAAACCAACTCATGAACTCAAATGTTTCCAGTGCCCACGGGAATGACTCAGCTGACCAATTGGTGAGTGCATAAAACTTATAGCGCCCGCTCTTTCTCAACTCCTGAAAAATTGCAACAGTTCCATGGATCGGGCCACTGATGGTTTCCTGCCAGCGCCCGTACCAGGCCCTGATGGCATCTTCATGTTCCGGATGAAGCGAAACCAACTCTTCGGTTGCTTCAGCAAAGGATCTTCCTGAATCTTGTCGCTCGTTCCAGTCAGGCGTACAAATGTTCTCAAGAAACCAGTCAATCTCCTCTTCTGTCTTAAAGATTTTACGATATAAGTATCGTGGATTCCAATCAATCAGCACAGAACCTAAATCAAATATGATTGTATCGGTTGAATATTTCATCCGTAAAATAGCAGGTAATATTACTGTGCCTTGTCAATAAACCCCTGCAATTCACTTTTAGTAAATCCGAGCCGGTTTGCAACAATTCGAATCAAGTCAAACTCAGCTTTGGCAAAATCGCCATCAACTTTGGCGAAGGAAATCATATCGGTGAGCTGCTTTTCACGATCCTTGGTGTTTTGCGGAATAAGGTACTTGTACTCATTAGCCTTATTGATCATCACGTTGACCCTATCCAATGGAATGCTTCGCTCAAAAGCGATTTTAGAAAGGGCAACCCGCTCAGCCTCGGCAATTTTTCCATCGGCAGCAGAAAGGGAAACTAAATTTCTGAAGTGCTCAATATCTGTTTCAGTAGCCATGAACGCGCAGTATATATTATGGTTTGTAGTATTTCAATGCTTCCGGCATGGCAGCATTGAGGTCTTTAATTCTGGTTTCGTCAGACGGGTGTGTCGAAAGCCACTCCGGTGGTTTTTGTCCGGAACTTCCGGCAGACATACGTTCCCAGAATTTAGGTGCTTCGCGTGGATCATATCCGGCTATAGCCATAAAGATCAACCCGATTTTATCGGCCTCTGATTCATGTGTTCGTGAGAACTTGAGCATTCCAACTTGCGAACCGTATCCAACAGCTTCCATAAAAATCTGATTCGTTAATGTAGGATTTTGCCCCATGGCTGCACCCAATGTGCTCATGCCCATTTGTTGAGCAAGACCCTGGCTCATCCGTTCCCGTCCATGGTTGGCAATCGCATGAGCAACTTCGTGCCCCATTACCACTGCCACACCACTTTCATCTTTACAAATAGGCATGATAGCCGTATAGAACGCAACCTTACCCCCCGGCATACACCAGGCGTTTACTGTTTTAGGATCATCAATTAAATTAAACTCCCAGGCGAAGCCTTTCAACTCAGCAGACCAACCCTTCTCGGCCATATATTTCTCAACAGCTTTCTGAATTTTAACGCCCACATTTTTCACCAATGCTGTTTGTGTTTGATCAGTTGATAGCGGGCCTTTCTTAATAACATCCTGATATTGGGTGGCTGCCATCGGTATGATTTCATCGTTTGAAATCAAGCTCAACTGCTTACGTCCTGTAACAGGCACAGTAGCGCATGCATATGCAATCGTTATAGATAGCAGAATAATTCCTTTTTTAAGCATAGGTTACTTTTTAACAAAAATACAAGTCTATCTTTACTTTCGATACCATTTAAAACAATTTACGCATCATGATTATAAAATCAATTACTTCCTGTCTCGTTTTTTGGATGTTGCTCAGCGCACAAGGCATTGCCCAAAAACAAGTGATCGACATTCAGCGGGTAGAACCCTCCTTTTGGTGGGTGGGAATGAACAACCCTGAATTACAGGTGTTGATTTACGGAAAGTCAATTGCAGCAACTTCAGCTACCCTGCAGTATGAAGGGGTGAAAATTGCGCGAACAGAAAAAACAGAAAACCCCAATTACCTGTTTCTATACCTGGAAATTTCGCCACCAGCCAAAGCCGGCATCATTCCCATCACCTTCCAGGCTGGAAAGAAAAAACGAGTTGTTAACTATGAACTTAAGAAACGATTAAAGCCAGCTGATGAATTTATCGGTTTTAATGCTTCAGATGTCATTTACCTTATCATGCCCGATCGTTTTGCGAATGGTGATGAAACAAACGACTGGTCAGGCATGGTGGAAAAACCCAACAGACAAGAACCATTTGGAAGACACGGTGGTGATTTAAAAGGAATTGAAGACCACCTGGATTACATTCAGGATTTGGGAGCAACAGCACTGTGGCTAAACCCGGTGCAGGAAAATAATCAGCCTGTGGCAAGTTACCACGGTTACGCCATCACTGATTTCTATAAAGTAGACCCGCGAATTGGCACCAATGAATCGTACGTTAATCTTGTAAAAAAATGCCACGATAAGGGAATGAAAGTGGTGATGGACATGGTGTTTAACCATGCGGGCAGTGAAAACTGGTTTGTGAAAGATCTTCCTTCGAAAGACTGGATCCATCAATTTCAGGAATACACCAGTTCGAACTACCGGCTTGCCGCTTCGATTGATCCATACGCATCGAAGTATGACACCGACAAACTTTTGCAGGGATGGTTTGATCGTACGATGCCTGATCTTAATCAGCACAATCCACACCTGGCAACATACCTGATTCAAAATAGCATCTGGTGGGTGGAGTATGCTCAGCTCGATGGCATCCGAATGGATACCCATCCATATCCATATAAAGATTTCATGGCAAAGTGGTGTCAGGTGATGAAAGAAGAATACCCTAACCTCAATATTGTTGGGGAAGTTTGGGAGAGCCCGGTTCTTCTAACATCCTACTTCCAGGCGAACTCGAAAAACAGAGATGGCTATGTTGGGAACTTGCCCAGCGTAACAGATTTTCCTCTGTACTTTGCTTTTGGAAAAGCATTCAATGAAAAAGATGGATGGGAAGAAGGTCTTGCTAAAATTTACTATGCCCTGCTTCAGGATGTTGCGTATAGTAATTCGTTCAACAATGTAATTTTCCTTGATAACCATGACTTGAGCAGGTTTGCCACCGTAGTTAAAGGAGATATCAATAAACAAAAAATGGGTTTTGCAGCTTTACTCACCCTGCGCGGCATACCACAAATATTTTATGGTATGGAGCTGGGTATGCCGGGTGATGCCAGTAACCATGGAACGCTTCGTGCCGATATGCCTGGCGGATGGAAAACTGATACAGCAAATTCATTTACCGAAGCAGGCCGAACACCTGAACAGAATGACATATTTAACTACCTAAGCACGCTGTTGAACTGGCGCAAGAAAACACCAGTTGTTCACACCGGTAAATTCATGCACTTTATTCCAGAAAACGGTATTTATGTTTACTTCCGTTATAACAATTCAGAAAGTGTAATGGTGATCCTGAACAACAACGAAGAACCCAAGACACTGGACACCAAGCGCTTTCAGGAGCGCCTGATTGGATTTAGTTCCGGGAAAAATGTGGTTAGCAATGAATCCATCACTAACTTGCAGAATATTTCGTTGCCGGCTAAGTCGGCCACGATCATTGAACTTCAGAAATAACCCGAAAGTCGTCAGACCGCTCTAAGCCCGTGCCAACAGCGGTCAGACGACTTCACCATTATAAGTATATCGAATGAGAATTTTTTGCATTGGCCGTAATTACGTTGAGCACATCCAGGAATTAAACAATGAACGTCCGGATGATCCTGTTATCTTCACGAAACCCGATACTGCACTCATTCGGAATAACGGCCCCTTCTATTACCCAAACTTCTCAAATGATATTCATCATGAAGTAGAGTTGGTACTGCGCATCTGTAAAGAAGGAAAAAACATCGAAGAAAAATTTGCGCACAAGTATTACGATTCAATAGGCATCGGCATCGATTTTACCGCCCGCGACCTTCAGCAGAAAGCCAAAGAAAAGGGTTTACCCTGGGATATCGCCAAAGGATTCAATGGATCCGCTCCCCTCTCCGATAAGTTTATTCCTGTTAAGGATTTTAAAGATTTGAAGGACATCAATTTCAGTTTACAGGTAAGTGGTCAACTGAAACAACAAGGGAACACCAGCCTCATGCTCTTCAATTTCGAATACATTATCAGCTACCTGTCGAAATTCTTTACCCTTCGTACAGGCGATTATATTTTTACCGGCACACCCAAAGGTGTGAGTGCGGTAAGTATCGGAAATGTTTTATCAGCATATATTGAGAATGAAAAGTTGTTGGAGTTTGAAGTTAAGTAGCGTTGGGGCTCTCCTATTTTTAGCAACCAGTGTTGCACATGGCCAGTTTAGTGAAACCGACTCAAAAATAATCCGGGAAGAGAAATTCATTTTCCCGCTAAAGCCGGGGCAGCCAGGTTCACTGGCCGGAACCATGGGAGAACTTCGCAACACTCACTTTCACACTGGTATCGACATCCGCACCAACAATGAAATCGGGTGGCCTGTGCTTGCCTCCAAAAGTGGTTACATTTCACGTGCTGGCGTAAGCCCCTCCGGATACGGCAACGTTCTTTACATTATGCATCCGGACGGAACAACTACACTCTATGGTCATCTCGATAAATTCAATGGAAGTGTTGGTGCTTTCATTCTGAAAGAACGTTATAGAAAACAAACCTCCGACATTGAACTAACCTTTCAACCCGGTCAATTCCCTGTTATGCAGGGTGATACTATTGCTTTTGCGGGAAACACGGGCTCTTCAGGCGGGCCGCATCTGCATTTTGATATTCGCAGAAACAACCTGGCACTCGATCCCCTGAAGTTTGATTTCACCGAAGTCAATGATACATCGCCACCGCTCGTTCAAAAAATTGCATTAAAAACACTGGATATCAATTCCAGAATTAACGACAAGTTTGGAAGATATGAATTTTACGCTTCCCGAAACGGAAAGAACTATTCGTTACCGGTACCAATCCTGGCTTCGGGAAATATAGGGATTGAATTATTGGGGTACGACCGTGTGGATAATGCCCGTTACAAATGCGGCATCAACTATATCGAAGTATTTGTCGATAGTCAGAAAGTATTCAGTCAGAAAATCGAAGAACTTAACCTGCAGGAGTCGCGAAGCATTTACACTTTGATTGATTACAAAGTTTTGCGTAACCAGGGAAATCGTTTTTACAAACTTTATATAGATGACGGCAACACGCTTGGCTTTTATGGCGGATCTCCGGGTAGCGGCCAAATCAAAATCAATCCGGAAAAAATATCAAATATTCTGATCGCCCTGAAAGACATTTATAACAACACCTCTACCGTTACCCTTCGGTTAAAACCAAGCATCCCCGTAAAACAGGTTCCTATGCTGGAATCAGCAAAAATACCTGTGACATACGATATTCAGGATAACACCTTGTCGATCACATCACAGAATTGTTCCGGGCAAAAAGCCATGGCCTGGTTTAAAGGAACATCAAGACAGGTGGAGGCAGCCTATGCGGGCAGAAATAAAATTGTGTATTTGTTTGACTTAAGAAAAGAAATACCGGATTCGGTTAATGTATGCGGACAATCCCTTGTGCCTAACATCAAAGCCACTGTGCCTGCCGGAACTGAATATAAATACTACAGTAACCGAATGGATGTTCAGTTTCCAAAAAATGCTTTATTTGATACACTCTACTTTAACGCAATTCATCAACTTTCCAAAGACAGTGCCGATGTGTTTACTATTGGCAATCCTTTCGTTCCGCTTAACAGAAACATCACCGTTTCGCTTCGCCCAGTATCAGCGTATTCGACCGATAAAAACGTAGCGGTGTATCGCATTGTTGGTAAAGGATTTAGTTATGAAGGCGGAAAGTGGGTAAATGGAAGTATGAATTTTGCAACCCGCGAATTTGGCCGGTTTATGATTTTAAAAGATACGATACCACCAACAATCCGGTTTATCTATGCCAATAACCAGGCGGTACGATTTAAAATTCAAGACAATCTTTCCGGCATTGCATCTTATGAAGCAACTATTAACGGACAATGGTTGTTGCTTAACTACGATGCCAAAAGCAATGCGATCATGTCGGAACGAAAATCTAAAGATGAGCTTTTGAAGGGTGATTTAATTTTAACCGTTACCGATAATGCCGGAAATAGTAAGACCTTCAATTATAAAATTCCATAGCTTTTGAAATAACTCCTCTGGTAAGCAGTAACCAGTTACTGTTAAAAATTTAAAATCATAAATCTAAAATCGCAAACCCTATGGCACTCACAGCAGGAAGCAAAGCCCCCGACTTCACATCAAAAGATGAGAACGGCAACGATGTAAAACTTTCCGATTTCAGAGGTAAAAAACTCGTGCTTTATTTTTACCCGAAAGATATGACTCCCGGTTGCACAGCCGAGTCATGCAATTTGCGCGACAACTATAAAGTTCTCCTCAAACAAGGCTATGAAGTATTGGGCGTTAGCACCGATAGTGAGAAATCGCACCAGAAATTTATCGCGAAAGAAAAACTCCCCTTCCGCTTGCTGGCCGATACCGATAAATCCCTTCATTCTAAATTCGGAACTTGGGTGGAAAAATCGATGTACGGCAGAAAGTATATGGGCACAGCCCGTACCACGTTTGTTATCAATGAAAATGGAGTGATTGAAGAGGTTATTGAAAAGGTAGACACAAAAAATCATACGGATCAGATTTTAAAAGGGAGTGGCACCTTACCTACGAAGCCGGTAGCAAAGAAAGTAAGGTCATCAGCAAAAAAGACGGTTAAAAAGACCGTTAAAAAGGCTGCCAGAAAAACCGCCAACCCGCTTGCCGGACGTGCAAGAAAGAAAAAGTAAGGAATCACATTCCGGTCTTTGCAGGGTATATAAAATTCCTACATCTTCGCGGCAATCTTTGTAACCACTACTATGAAATCTGATCTGGCCTACCTTAAAAAACTCACATCCCAAATTCGCAGAGACATCGTACGCATGGTTCATGCCTGCCAAAGCGGTCATCCGGGCGGTTCGTTGGGTTGTACGGAGTTCTTCGTGGCATTGTACTTCCACATCATGAAGCACAATAATAAATTCAATATGGATGGCCAGGGTGAAGATTTGTTCTTCCTTTCAAATGGCCATATTTCACCCGTTTGGTACTCTACGCTGGCACGTGCCGGGTATTTTGATCCAAAAGAGCTTTCAACTTTTCGCTTCTTGAATTCCAGGTTACAGGGCCATCCTGCCACGCACGAAGGGCTGCCCGGCATACGGGTTGCTTCAGGGTCACTAGGGCAAGGGCTATCGGTTGCCATTGGTGCCGCACAAACAAAAAAATTGAATCAAGACAATCATTTTATTTATGCCTTGATGGGCGATGGTGAACAACAGGAAGGGCAGGTTTGGGAGGCAGCCATGTATGCTGCCCACAATAAAGTTGACAACCTGATAGCCACCATTGATTACAATGGTCAGCAAATTGACGGAGCCGTAAAAGATATTCTGGATTTGAAAGACCTGAAAGCCAAATGGGAAGCGTTTGGATGGACCGTACAGGAATTTAACGGCAACAAACTGGAAGAAGTAATTGCAGGGCTCGAAAAGGCCCAAACGTTAGCCGGAAAAGGAAAGCCTGTTATGAATTTAATGAAAACCGAAATGGGTTTCGGTGTTGATTTCATGATGGGTTCACACAAGTGGCATGGTGTTGCTCCGAATGATGAGGAGTTTGCGAAAGCAATGGCGCAGTTGGAGGAAACAATTGGAGACTATTAAGCCAGAATGATCCAGGGTAATATTGCAATTAACAACCCAATTAGAAACCAAATCAAATACTTGCGATCTTTCTTGTCCATAGAATCCATTTCATCAATCAAATACGAAAACAACTGTTGCAGGTTTTATCATTTTAATGAATGAACTGCATTTTAACAACTCATTAACAACCGGTGACTTTTAAACTTGTTATTGTATACTTTCGCCACCAAAACCACAGCACGTTATGACTAAATTTACCTTCACTGAAAAAAAAGATACCCGCTCTGGCTTTGGGGTCGGCTTACACGAATTAGGACGTAAAAATGCCAATGTTGTAGGCCTTTGTGCCGACTTAACCGGATCGTTAAAGATGGATGCCTTCAAAAAGGAATTTCCTGAAAGATTCTTCCAGGTAGGTATTGCAGAAGCCAACATGATGGGCCTTGCAGCAGGCATGACGATCGGTGGCAAGATTCCATTCACAGGAACTTTCGCCAACTTCTCCACGGGCAGGGTGTACGATCAAATTCGTCAGTCAATCGCTTACTCAGGTAAAAATGTTAAGATATGTGCTTCTCACGCAGGATTAACACTGGGTGAGGATGGCGCCACCCACCAGATATTGGAAGACATCGGCATGATGAAAATGCTTCCACACATGACGGTGATTGTTCCGGCTGACTATAATCAGACCAAAGCTGCAACTCTCGCATTGGGCGATCACCATGGCCCTGCCTACCTTCGTTTTGGCCGTCCGACTTGGCCGGTATTTAACGCTGCCGACAGGCCGTTTACTATAGGAAAAGCGGATAAGCTAATCGATGGAAAGGATGTAACAATAATTGCCTGTGGCCATATGGTTTGGCAAGCAGTTGAAGCTGAAGCAGCATTGGCGGAAAAAGGTATTAGTGTTGAACTTATAAACATGCACACCATAAAGCCGCTTGATGTTGAAGCTGTGTTGGCATCCGTTCAAAAAACAAAATGTGTTGTAACGTGTGAGGAACACCAGATCAATGGTGGTCTTGGCGAAAGCATTGCACAAGTACTTGGCCGCTTCTACCCTGCTCCGATTGAAATGGTAGCGGTTAACGATTCGTTTGGCGAAAGCGGAAAGCCGACCGATCTTTTGAAAAAATATGGCCTAGCTCCGGAAAATATAGTTACCGCTGCTGAGAAGGTGTTAAAACGGAAGCGGTAGATCAAGGATTTATTAAGGTCAGGCAACGCCAATTACACATGACCAAACCAAAAATTCTTGTTCTCTGCACAGGCAATTCCTGCCGAAGTCAAATGGCTGAAGGATATTTGCGTCACTTCGCTAATGGAAAAGCAGAAGCCTTTAGTGCCGGGATTGAAACACACAGTGTTAATCCCCGTGCCATTGCAACCATGAAAGAGGATAGCATCGACATTTCGAAACACACATCGAATAATGTGAATGAATACGCTAACATGGAGTTCGATTACGTGATTACGGTCTGCGATAACGCGAAAGAGAATTGCCCCTACTTCCCGGCCAGGGTCAAAATGTTCCACCAGAACTTCCCCGACCCTGCCAAAGCTAAAGGCACCGAAGCTGAAATTATGAATGAGTTCCGCAAAGTGAGAGAGATAATTAAGGAGTACACGAAAAAGTTTGTGGAGTCTAACATCCGTTAGTCAATAGTTGGAGTCATGGTTTAAAATTTACTATGAACGATCGGCTATTGACTATCGACTATTCTTTACATTTGGAATTCAGTGAATCCGGATGAAACTAAATAAGTACTTCGTAATCGATTTCGATAGCACCTTTACTAAAGTTGAGGCTTTTGATGTTCTGGCCGATATCTCGCTGAACCTTCATCCCGACAAAGAAGCGCTTAAGAAACAGATCATTGAAATTACCAACAAAGGAATGGACGGCTCGCTTTCTTTCCGTGAGTCACTTGAGCAGCGACTGGCTATTTTAGCGCCTAACAGGCAACATATCGCACAACTAATCGCTCTTCTGAAGGAAAAAGTATCTGAATCCTTCAAACGAAATAAAGACTTCTTTCAGGAGTATGCCGATCATATCTACATTATTTCAAACGGCTTTCATGCCTTTATCGAACCCATCGTAACAGAATTTGGAATTAAAGCTGAAAACATTTTTGCCAACCGGTTCAAATTTGATGAACAGGGAAACGTAACCGGATTCGATACAGAAAATCCGTTATCAGCCAATAATGGAAAAGTAGAACAGATCAAGCGGCTCAACCTTCCGGGCGATGTGTATGTGATTGGCGATGGTTATACCGATTACGAGATCAAACATTCCGGTCTGGCCAATAAATTCTATGCCTTTACCGAAAACGTTGGCCGCGAAAATATTATTGATAAGGCAGATCATATCACACCAAGCCTTGATGAATTTTTGTATTTGAATAAACTCAACACCGCCATCTCCTACCCGAAAAACAGAATCAATGTATTGTTGCTGGAGAATATCCATCCGGTAGCTCTTGATCTGCTGAAGGCTGAAGGGTTTAATGTTGAAACCCTGACAGCTGCATTAACGGAAGACGAGCTTTGCAAGAAAATCAAGAACGTGAATGTACTGGGCATTCGTTCAAAAACACAGGTAACAGCCAAAGTACTGGAGCATGCCAATCGGTTGATGTCAATTGGCGCGTTCTGTATTGGCACCAATCAAATCGATTTAAAAGCTGCCACTAAAAAGGGTGTGGCAGTTTTCAATGCTCCGTTTAGCAATACGCGTTCAGTAGTTGAGTTGGCAGTTGCAGAAATGATTATCCTGATGCGGAACATTGCCGACAAATCTGCAAAAATGCACAAAGGCGAGTGGGACAAATCGGCCACAGGAAGTTTTGAGGTACGCGGTAAAAAATTAGGGTTGGTTGGGTACGGAAATATCGGATCTCAGCTTTCTGTCATTGCCGAATCACTGGGCATGAAAGTGTTGTATTACGATACAGAAGAAAAACTCGCCCTTGGTAATGCCACCAAATGCCGATCCTTAAAAGAACTTCTTGAAAAAGCAGATGTAGTCTCGCTGCATGTTGATGGTCGTGAGTCCAATACCAACCTGATCAGCCATCGCGAATTTGATTGGATGAAACCGGGCGTGGTGTTTATAAACCTCAGCCGTGGCCACGTGGTGGATATTCACGCGCTGCGGCAAAATATTGAAACCGGAAAAGTAGCAGGATGCGCTGTTGATGTCTTTCCGTATGAACCCGTTAGTAATAACGAAGAGTTTAAATCAGAATTACGAGGTTTACGCAACACAATTTTAACTCCGCATATTGGCGGCAGTACTTCCGAGGCTCAGGAGAATATTGGCAATTTTGTTCCCGGAAAATTTCTCGATTACATCAATACCGGCAGCACTTCAAACAGCGTTAATTTCCCTAACCTGACACTCCCAACCTTAGAAAACGCGCACCGATTAATTCACATCCATGAAAACGTGCCGGGTATCCTGGCGCGCATCAACCAGGTTTTAGCAGATCATGGAATTAACATTGTTGGTCAGTACCTGAAGACAAACGAATTGATCGGTTATGTGATCACCGACATCAACAAAGAATATGATAAAGAGGTGATCGCCAAGCTTCGGGCCATTGAACACACGATCAAGTTCAGGGTGTTGTATTAATCCTGTTTGGCTAGGTATTTCACAAAAAAATCATGCGCTCTCAAAACTTCAATGGATGAAAAGTAAAAATCTCTGGTATCTTCAGTGATAATGCAACTGCACCCCGCGTGCAAAGCCGAATAATACTCCAACCCATCTTCAAAATCATTCACTTTAACATTCCTGATCGTTTCAGCCACGGCACTACCGGTAGTATCAGCTATTTTTATTTTTCCTGTTAGCAGACGCATCTTCTCCAACGCAGCTTTACTCCCGCTTTTCTTTTCAGCAAAATAAAATGCGATGGCCAGGCAAAGCGGTGAAGTATATACATGAAAGGCAGCGTTATCAGCCAGACTTAGGATACGGGACGAGTATGTAAATACGGGGTATTCCTTGTTTAAAACGGAAACAAGAATATTGACATCCAAAAAAATTTTCATTTTCTGGATTTATAAAACTCGCTCTTTAAATTTTTTCGCGAAGACAGTTTAGTTTTATAAACAGCCTCTCCCACGGCCAATTCATTTACCCATGAAGACACAGGAATATCTTCAAGGCTTGAGTAATGGCCGCTCGTGAGCTTGCGGAACAAAAGCTCGGTAAGGCGCGAAAGGCTTATGTTTTGTTTATCTGCAAATTTCTTGGCCTTTGCAATAACATCTTCATCAAAACTTAATGTAATTTTTGAATCCATAACTCCGCTATTTATACGACAAAAATAAAAAAGTTATACGTATAAATCAAAAAATCCACCGAGTCTGGTGAGGTGTTTCTGAACCCCTAAAAGACAAGTTTTGAGCTGCCCGCAACCGCAACCTTCTTCCGTTAACCTGCTTTTTGGGCGAGGCCCTGTCCCGAGTTCTCGGGACGGGATGAAGCCTGATTTTAGTTGAAAGCTACACTCGGTATTGTTTTATTGTTAGGTTCAGCAAACGTGTCCCAGACCCGAATGGATTTCAATACAAATGAACGGAAAACATATCATCCGGGGTATATTGACTAACCAATAATTTTTTAGTAATCAGCGAATCGATAAACTCGCTTCATGCAACCCAAAATAAATTTTACTCCCGGCCCTTCCCAACTTTATTTCACTGTTGAAGATCACGCCCGAAGAGCTTTCCGCGATGGCATACCGTCTCTCTCCCATCGAACCAAAGAATTCGAAAGCATTTCGAATGACGCTACCGGTGGGTTGCGTGAATTATTATCCGTTCCGGGTGACTACCATATCCTTTTCTGCGCCTCGGCAACCGAAATATGGGAACGAGTTATCCAGAACCTGGTTGAAGAAAATTCTTTCCATCTGGTTAATGGTGCTTTTTCAAATAAATTTTATGAAACCGCAACCCAGTTAAGAAAACAAGCCGGAAAGCATGAAGCCATGCCTGGCGAAGGTTTTCCGGAAATAAATATTTCATCAACCGAACTGATTGCACTTACACAAAACGAAACCAGCACAGGTGTTTCCATGCCAGTCAATTACTTAAATTCCTTTCGAATCAAAAACCCTGAAGCACTCATTGTTGTAGATGCGGTTTCTTCACTCCCCTATCCAAAATTTGATTACAACAATATAGATTCTGTTTTCTTTTCAGTGCAAAAAGGATTTGGTTTGCCTGCCGGATTAGGAGTATGGATGGTGAATGATCGCTGCATCGCAAAAGCTGAAAATCTTCTTTCTAAAAACATTCCGATTGGATCCTACCATAGCTTGCCCACTCTGGTTTCGATGGCTCGGAAAAATCAAACTCCTGAAACCCCAAATGTATTAGGAATCTACCTACTCGGAAAAGTTGTTCAGGATATGCTGCGCAGAGGCATACCAATCATCCGAAAGGAAACTGAATACAAATCAGCCATTTTATACCAGGCTCTAAGCAATCACCCTCATCTCAAGCCTTTGGTTCATGATGACCTATGGCGTTCAAAAACTGTTCTGGTCGCTTCGGGCGGAGGGCAAACAGAAAAAATTACAAGCTTTCTTCAATCGAGAGGAATGCAGGCCGGAGATGGCTATGGTTCAGCGAAACCCTATCAACTGAGGTTTGCGAACTTTCCGGCACATTCTAAAGAACAGTACGAACTTCTGGTGGATACCTTAGCCGACTATCAAGGATAAATTTGCGTATTTGATTAAACCTTGATGCCAATGAATTGTCTATATTCAGATTTTTCAACCAACCCAATTGGAAGATAAAGAACTCCTGACCAAAATCCGTAATCCGGAAACCCGGAATTACGGCTTTAACATGCTGGTTCGTACCTACCAGCAACGGGTGTATTGGCATGTACGAAAAATGGTAATCGATCATGACGATGCCGATGACCTTACTCAGGAAGTCTTTATAAAAATTCATCGCTACATTGAAACCTTCCGGGAAGACTCACAACTCTTTACTTGGATTTACCGAATCGCTACAAACGAATGCCTTAGCTTTTTGGATAAGAAGAAAAGAAGGTTCTTCCTGCCTATTGGAGATGTTGAGGGCGAACTCACCACTAAACTGGAAACATCGCCACAAATAAGTGGAGATGAAATTCAGTTAAAACTGCAAAAAGCCTTATTAAAATTACCCGACAAGCAGCGGGCAGTTTTTAACATGAAGTACTTTGAAGATCTATCATATGAAGAGATGTCGGAAATAACCACTACCAGTGTGGGGGCATTAAAAGCCAGTTACCACCACGCTGTTAAGAAAATTGAGGATTTCCTGTCGCAATGATTAAACTTTTATGAACTTATTCAGTCAAAAGAATCAAGAATGAAAAAATTAGAAGACATACCGAAAAACCATCCTTTTAAGGTTCCTGAGGGCTATTTTGACAGTCTTCCAGGAGTTATTCAAACAAGGGTAGCGGCAAAAACGACCATCTGGGAGTTAAAACCAGTCGTTCGGTATGCCCTTCAGTACGCTTTACCGGTATTAGCCGTGGCAGTAGCTTTTACCCTTTATCTGATGCCTGATTCACCACAAGATGTTGACACCATGCTGGCTTCTGTCAGTACCGAGGAATTAGTCAACTACCTGCAGGAAAGCGGAATAACAACAGACGAGTTACTGAACGAAGTGCAGTTCGATACCGAAAGCATTGAAGCCATTGAGGAAGAAGCATACTTCAACTTTAATGGAATTGAAAATTTAGATGAGTTTGATTTAGATGTGAATAACCTATAGTGTGCTATGAAAAATATATTAACCATTTTACTTGGCCTTTTCTTTATAACCTCATCTTTCGCACAGGATGATGAAGTAACAGGGCCTGATGCCAAAGCACAAGAAAAAATTAAGGCTGCCAGAATTGCATTTATTACGGAAAGACTGGGATTGACACCTGAAGAGGCTGAGAAATTTTGGCCAGTATACCGTGAGTTTGCGTTGAAGCGACAAGAACTTAAACAGCAATTCAAACAGGAGCGCAAAAATCCGGATCCTAACAAAACCATCGAGCAAAACGAAAAGGATGCCCTTGAACTAGGCCTGAAACTAAAGCAACAAGAGCTTGACCTGGAGAGAGAGTATTCCGGCAAGCTATTGAAAGTGGTGCCTGCACAAAAAGTGATGGCCTTACGAAAGGCAGAAGACGATTTCCGTAAACTACTGATCGATCAAATTCAAAAACGCCAGGCCATGCAACAACAAAGGCAAAAGCAACTGGATAAAAACGATCAACGCCAGCGACAACGGAACAATTGACATTTATAATCCAATGCGTAAGCAATGGCTTTGTCTGACCCTATGCGCAGCATCCTTTTGTCCGCTACAGGCACAGGATGCTGATTCGCTTTTATTGGGCATTCCAGACTCATTACTTACTTACAGCGACTCACTCAGTATTTTCAATTTAATCGACAGCCTGCTAACACTCGAAGAAGTTTCGCCCCGTTCGGCTATGGCGGTTAGGTTATCATACAACAGTAATGTTCAGTACGCAGGAAGAACCCTGGGTATCGACCAATTTGGACTAACCCCTGGCCTTTCCTACTACCATAAATCAGGGCTGTATGCCGATGTATCTGCCTTTTGGAGCGATGAATTCGAACCCAATTTTTATCTGACCATTTTATCGGCCGGATACATGCATTCATTCTCAAAAAAATTTGGCTTTGCGGCCTATTATGACAAATACTTCTACAACCTTGATGATACCTATATACCGTACACCAATGGTATTACGATTTCGCCCATGTTGGATTTTAAATTGGTCACATTTCAACTTGATTATACCTTTTACTTTGGTGAAGAGTATGCAAACCGGATTATGCCATCCTTTGCCCTTAACCTTGAGAAGCGAAAACTTTGGGGAATAGACAGGGTTTCTTTTAGTCCCGGGTTCTATATATTATGGGGTGATCAAAGCTTTACGAATATACTAATCCCTTCTACCCGTGACGAATGGATTGAAGCACTGAAACGACTGAACCAGGGGAAAACATGGTATAACACCGAAACCTTTCGGGAATTTGGCATCATGAATTACTCCATTTCAGTTCCACTCACCGTTCAGTGCAATGATTTTAACTTTACGGTAAGCTATGTCTACAGCATTCCTAAAGCGCTCCCAAGTGAGACCCTGACGCTTTCCGAGAGCGGATTTCTAAGCGCGGGTATCAGCTACTATATAAATTTTGGGAAAACTAAATACGGCTTCTGAAAACTGTCTGATTTTTCATAGTCATGCATTACTTTAGTGCCTCAAAACCACTACCATTGCATGAATGCTGATCAGGCTAAAAAGGAAATTGCCAACCTCACCCAAAAGCTCAATCACCATAACGAGCTTTACTATCAGCAAAACCGGACAGAAATCAGCGACCATGAGTTTGATGCGATGCTTGAATCACTTGTGAAACTGGAGGAACAGTTTCCCCACCTGAAAGCACATGATTCCCCTACCCAGCGTGTAGGCGGAACAATCACTAAAAATTTTCCGACTGTTTTTCATCAGTACCCCATGCTTTCATTAGGGAATACTTATTCACAGCAAGAGTTAGAAGAATTTGATGCACGTGTTGCCAACGGGTTAGACGGAGAACCGTATGAATACTTTTGTGAGTTAAAGTTTGATGGCGTTTCTATCAGCCTGTGGTATGAAAATGGAGTTTTAGTAAAAGGTGTTACACGTGGTGATGGTGTTCGTGGTGATGACGTTACACCAAATATTAAAACCATCCGGTCAATCCCATTAAAAGTCAATCAACCCGGCATTCCAGCATTCTTCGAGGTGAGAGGAGAAGTTTTTATGCCAAAAAAAACATTTGAGCAACTCAATAAAGATCGCGAGGATATTGGCGAAGAAAAGTATGCTAATGCACGGAATACAACTTCCGGTACCCTTAAAATGCAAGACTCCGCTGAAGTTGCCAGACGAAAACTTGATTGTTTTACCTACTATTTATTGGGAGAGAACCCAGGAGTTGAGACACATGAACAGGGGATAAAAAAATTAGAAAAATGGAGGTTCCATGTTTCTCCAACGTATGAAAAATGTAAAACCATTCACGATGTTTTAAAGTACATTCAAAAATGGGAAGTCAAGCGAAATGATTTGCCTTTAGAAACAGACGGAGTCGTGATTAAAGTCAATAGCCTTCAGCAACAACAAGATCTGGGATTCACAGCCAAGAGTCCGCGGTGGGCCATCGCGTATAAATACAAAGCACAAAACACCAGCACCAGGTTGAACGGAATTACTTACCAGGTTGGAAGGACTGGTGCTGTTACACCGGTGGCAGAACTGGAGCCTGTACTTCTGGCGGGCACCACCGTGAAGCGAGCTTCTCTGCACAATGCCAACGAAATTGCCCGTCTTGATTTACGAATTGGTGATTTTGTTTTTGTAGAAAAAGGTGGAGAGATAATTCCTAAGGTGACAGGTGTTGATCTGGAAAAGCGATCGACAAAGAACAAACCCGTGGTATATATCGATACCTGTCCTGAATGCAGAACTAAACTTGTTCGGTATGAAAATGAGGCTGCCCATTATTGCCCGAACACCAGTGGCTGCCCCACGCAAATCAAGGGAAGGATTGAACATTTTTTACAACGAAAAGCAATGGACATCGATTCGTTGGGTGAACAAACCATCCGGCAATTGTTCGACCTGGGACTAGTGAAGAGTCCTGCCGATTTATATGATCTCAAAAAAGAGGATTTGCTGCGACTCGATAAAGTCAAGGAAAAATCAGCCCAGAATATGTTGGATGGAATCGAACAGTCCAAAATCACTCCCTTTGAAAATGTTCTGTTCGCCATTGGCATAAGGTACGTTGGTAAAACAGTTGCCGAAAAACTAGCAAGGCATTTCAAAAACATCCATGCCCTGATGCAAGCCACATTCGAGCAATTACTGGAAGCACCTGAAGTGGGTGATAAAATAGCCAAAAGTGTGGTTGACTTTTTCCGGATTGCTGCAAACAGAAAAGAAATTGACAGGCTTGAAAAGGCAGGGCTGCAGTTCATCGTCATCGAAAAAACTATCGAAAAAGAAAGTAATGCTTTAGGCGATAAGTCCTTTGTAATTTCAGGGGTATTTCAGGGGTATGAGCGTGATGAACTCAAAGATGTAATACTAAAAAATGGAGGAAAAGTTTTATCGTCAATTTCAGGAAAATTAGATTACTTGCTGGCAGGTGATAATATGGGGCCGGCAAAACGGGAAAAGGCAGAAAAACTGGGCGTTCGGATTATCTCGGAACAAGAATTTGAAAAACTATTAAAAGGTCAGGCGATATAACATCATGAAGATTAAATTTTTAAAGATCAGGACCAAAAACCAGCTAAAAAGGAATAGAACTGTTCGAACCAGCACGGCTTACAATCGGGCAGGCACGGTAGGTATCCTCTTTAGTGTAGAAGACAAGAAAAAGCATGATGATATAAAAGAACTGATTCATAAACTGGAGCATGACGGAAAGAAAGTTCAGGTACTGGAGTTTCTGCCTCAGAAAAAGGAGAATTACGAATTCATGTTCGATTTTTTTACTTTAAAAGATATCTCCTTTTGGGGAAAAATTGAATCTGAAAAGACACTCAAATTCGCGGATTCACCGTTCGATTTTCTTTTTTGCATTGATATCAGTCCAAGTCCCATGATGCATTATCTGTTAGCCAGAAGCAAAGCAAAATGCCGTGTTGGAAAGTTCCAGGAAGGTGAAGAACCGTTTTTTGAATTTATGATCAATTCAAACAATCAGGTTAGAGGACTGATTGACGGTATCTATAAGTACACTACTCAATTAAAGTAACATGAAAAAGTTTTACGGAACAGGGGTTGCATTAGTCACCCCTTTTGATGAGAAGGGAGTTATAGATTATAAGTCTTTAAAGAAACTTCTGAACTACACAGCCAAAGGAGTAGACTATTATGTGGTTATGGGCACCACAGGTGAATCGGTAACAGTTTCAAATGAAGAAAAGAAATCCATCCTTCAATACGTTCTGGCTAATAACCCGAAGAAACTACCAATTGTATATGGCATAGGAGGAAACGATACCAAAAGTGTATTGGAAGCAATAAAAAATACAAACTTTAGTGGAGTTGACGCCCTCCTCTCTGTTAGTCCGTACTACAACAAACCTTCTCAGGAAGGCATCTATCAGCATTTTAAAGCCGTAGCAGATGCTTCACCGGTTCCAGTTATACTTTACAATGTGCCCGGGCGTACAGCCTTAAATGTAACAGCCGATACGACCCTGCGGTTGGCTAACCATAAAAATATCATTGGAATAAAAGAGGCCTCCGGCAACCTGGAACAGTGCATGAAAATTTCAAAGTACATGCCTAAAGACTTCTTGTTGATTTCGGGTGATGATATGCTTACCGTTCCCCTTTATGCCGTTGGCGGTAAAGGCGTTATTTCTGTATTGGCTAACGCCTACCCTACGTTGTTCAAAAAAATAAAAGCGTTTGCATTTACTGGTAACTATGTAAAGGCTTCTCAAGAGCAGTTCAAACTCCTGGAAATTAACGGCCCGATGTATGAAGAAGGAAATCCCGTAGGTTTAAAATTCCTTCTCAGCGAAATGGGCATCTGTAGTGCCAAGGTTCGATTACCTCACGCTTTAGCCTCCGATGAACTTCAGAAGAAAATCAAAAGATTGATGACGCAAGTAAAATAATTTCACCTATGCCGCTTTAGAAATATGTTTAACAAATAGGCGTTTTGCAACAGGCATGAGTGTTTCCGCAAATGGAAACTTTAATCTGGAAAGAATAAGATAAGCAGCCGGGTTTGGAAGATCTCTGTACCTCCTGATCAATTCCATCTTAATATTCTCATAGGTGTTAAAGGCACTTCGCCTGATAGCCTCAATGAACACTGTGTTCAAACTTCTGAGTTGCTCATGACTTTGCTCAAAAAAACTGACCTGGTAACGATACACATTTGTTTCCTGCTCGGGTGGCTGTGTAACAAATAAGTACCCCTCCTTTGCGTACAGTGGCGTTACTCCTATGGGCGCAATCTCACAACTCGATTCCACCAATTCATAAATCACTGAACCCTCCTGCAAGGATTCTCTTACTTGAGGAATCGCAAACTCAATTATTGATTCAAGTTCTTCCATCACGCGATCATCCTCTACCATTTTACGGTACGACAACTCGAGTTTGTTAAATTCTTCAAGGGATAGTTCCTTAGGAAATGCATCCCGAATCAGGGTTTTATTTTCCTTAATCGCCACCAGGTTTCTATAGTGAAAAACCAGATCACCTAAAAACGGATAAAGTTCGGCCCTGCTAAAAGAGGCACTTACCTTTTGAAGATAGCCCAGCAGGATATACTTTTTATACTCAAAATCAATTAATCCCTGTGTGAGCCAGTCTCTCGACAATTGATCCATACGCTTAATTTTACGATTAGAATATAAACAATCTCTACGATAGTTGATACCCATATCCTTATCCTGGTAATTCCTTTAGTTTTTACCTCGATTCCCGAGAGCATGAAGCACGGCTCCTAAACTTGAACAATACCCCTAACCACCCTGCCAACTTGCCATTTTAGGGTCAAAACCTGTCAGAATTCAACCCAAAATCATCTATAAACCAACCTTTTATTGGAAAAAATGTCCGTATTTCGCCTCGCTTTTGGCGCTGGCACAATTCGTGACATCACAGAAACAACAAATTTGTTAAACCTTAAATTTTTACTTGTATATGGCGAAAATCAATTTCAAACCAAACGAAGACAGAGTACTGGTTCAGCCAGCTCCTGCTGAAGAAAAAACTTCTTCTGGAATTATCATTCCGGATACGGCAAAAGAAAAGCCGCAAAAAGGGAAGGTAGTTGCTGTTGGCGATGGTCTTGAAGATAAGCCCGTAACCGTAAAGGTGGGCGACAACATCCTGTACGGAAAGTATTCCGGTACCGAAATCACGATCGATGGCAAAGACTACCTGATCATGCGCAACTCCGACATTTTCGGAACAATCTAAATTTAATCACTATTAAACTCTTAATAAATCATGGCTAAAGAAATTACATTTGATACATCGGCACGCGACAGGCTGAAAAAAGGCGTTGATAAACTGGCAGATGCTGTAAAGGTTACCCTGGGTCCAAAAGGACGTAACGTAATCCTCGATAAGAAATTCGGTGCCCCTTCCATTACGAAAGATGGTGTTTCCGTAGCAAAAGAAATTGAATTGAAAGATGCTATTGAAAACATGGGTGCGCAATTGGTTAAAGAAGTTGCTTCTAAAACCGCTGATGCAGCCGGTGACGGAACGACAACCGCGACTGTTCTTACACAGGCAATTTTCGCTCACGGTATTAAAAACGTAGCTGCCGGTGCCAACCCAATGGATTTAAAACGTGGTATCGACAAAGCCGTTGATGCTGTAGTTGAAAACCTGAAGAAGCAATCTAAAAACATCAAAGGTTCTCAGGAAATTGCTCAGGTTGCCACCATCTCCTCTAACAGCGATGTGGAAATCGGTAAGATGATTGCCACGGCAATGGATAAAGTTGGTAAAGACGGTGTGATCACCGTTGAAGAAGCTAAAGGAACAGAAACTGAAGTAAAGACTGTAGAAGGTATGCAGTTCGATCGCGGTTATCTTTCGCCTTACTTCGTAACCAACACCGAGAAAATGGAAGCCGACTTAGACAGTCCTTACATTTTGATTTACGACAAGAAAGTTTCTTCTATGAAGGAATTGCTTCCGATTTTGGAAGCTACCGCACAGACTGGAAAACCCTTATTGATTATTGCTGAAGAGGTTGAAGGCGAAGCTCTTGCTACGCTTGTGGTGAACAAAATTCGTGGCGCACTGAGAGTGGCTGCGGTGAAAGCTCCAGGCTTTGGCGATCGCAGAAAGGCCATGTTGGAAGACATCGCCATCCTTACAGGAGGTAAAGTAATCTCTGAAGAAACCGGCATGAAGCTGGAGGACGCCAAGTTAGAGTACCTGGGTCGTGCTGAAAAGATCAACATCGACAAAGACAATACAACTATCGTTAATGGTGCTGGTAAGAAAGCTGAGATCACTGGCCGCGTGAACCAAATCAAAGCACAAATTGAAACTACTACTTCAGACTACGATAAGGAAAAATTACAAGAACGTCTTGCGAAGCTTTCCGGTGGTGTAGCTATACTGTACATCGGTGCTGCTACCGAAGTTGAAATGAAAGAGAAGAAAGATCGCGTAGACGATGCATTGCATGCTACACGCGCTGCCGTACAAGAAGGCATTATCCCTGGTGGCGGTGTAGCGTATATTCGCGCCACGGAATCATTGAAAAATGTTGAAACCGATAACGAAGATCAGGCTACCGGTGTTAACATCGTTCGTCTTGCTCTGGAAGCTCCTTTACGTGTTATTGCTGAAAATGCCGGTCAGGAAGGTTCTGTAATCGTGAACAAAGTTCGCGATGGCAAGAAAGACTTCGGGTACAATGCCAGCGAGAACAAATTCGAAGATTTCTTCGCAGCAGGTATTATCGATCCTACGAAGGTAGCTCGCCTTGCACTTGAAAATGCTGCTTCTATTGCAGGATTACTGTTAACTACTGAGGCGGTAGTTTCTGAAATTCCTGAAGAGAAGCCTGAACCTGCTATGCCACACGGTGGCGGCATGGGTGGTATGATGTAATCGTTTATCACACGAATAAACTGAAAGCCCCATCTGAATAAGGTGGGGCTTTTCTATTTGAACCAATCCTGGTAGGCTGTCAGTCACTCTTTAGAAACCTACCTCAAACACAAGCTCCCGAAATCCGAAATCTTTTAATACATTAGCTTTCACAACAACAATCCAATGGTCATTCACGATTCCTTTGCCGATTTTGTCCTCTTCCTGTACGTTCACATGGCTCATGCCGATGATGATTTTCATCAAACTGAGTTGGGTGTTATTCGTGAAAAAATGAGCAAGCTTTACCCTTTCGATGATAAGTTGGAAGAAAGGCTTCAATTCACTATTAATGAATACAAATCTTTCGACAAGACTAAGCTAAGAGCTCTCTTTAAAGATACTTTTATGCACTTTCCGAACGTGAAATTTGCGCAAAAGTATAAGGTGTATACCGACATGTACGACATCATTAATGCTGATGGCAAGGTCGATGAGTCAGAAACCAAAGCAATGAACGAGTTAAAAGAAATCATTGACATCAGCGCGCAAGCGAATCATCATTAACGTTAGCACTTTCAAAATACCAACATAAAAAAACCTGATGCGGACATCAGGTTTTTTTATGCTTTGCGTTAAATATGCTTCTGCAATCACACTAGATTTCCTGTTTTTTGGTAGCCGTCCGGTATAACATAAAAGCCATGGCTGCAAAAAAGAGGACTGCCAGAAATTGATACCCCCCCGCGCCCAATAGATGAGAAAGACCATGTTCGGCACTGATAGATTGGAGTGTTTCAAAAACATGATCATTCACAGAAAGCAGCGCCACAACAACTCCGGCAAGTGCACCTCCGGCAATTAGCCCTGTAGCAAATAAACTACCACGACCTAAATCATCCTCAGCCACAACTTCATTTCGCTTGGCTGCTCTCCAATCTATAATTCCTTTTATAGCACCACCAATAAAAATAGGAAGTGTTGTCGAAAGCGGGAGGTACAAGCCAATAGCAAACGCCAGCGCTTTAATTCCACACAATTCAATCATCACCGCAATAAATACTCCCACCATCACAAACTGCCAGTCAAGGTTGAATGACAATATGCCTTTTGCAAGCGTTGCCATCAATGTTGCCTGTGGGGCTGAATACGGTTCAATACCAATCGCATGGGTAATTCCCTGTGCTTCCTGAACAGCCGTTGGCGTATCCAAAACCTTTACCACTAAACCAATTGCTATGGATGAAACAATCGCACCAATAAACAATGCCAACTGTTGGTATCGTGGAGTTGCACCTACAAGGAAGCCAGTTTTTAAATCCTGTGAAGTTGCACCTGCATTGGCAGCAGCAATGCAAATCATGCCGCCTACTACCAGTGCCAGGGGTTCAAAAAATTGTCCGCTCCATCCTACCGAAGTAAAAATCAAACACGTGCCCATCAGGGTAGCAATGGTCATTCCTGAAATAGGGCTATTACTTGATCCAACCAATCCTACAATCCGGCTGGCCACTGTAACGAAGAAAAATCCGAAAATGATAATCAATATTCCGATCAGTAGTTTTTGCCAAATGCTGTCGCCCGGAATGCCCGGCATAAAGGTGAGAACACCAATTAAAATAATGCTACCAACGATCACA
>Ga0268299_1001797_pt1 | contig 32188 bp, 36 predicted proteins | sample NOBtaG_FD_193484 | JGI IMG/M metagenome (GOLD analysis project Ga0268299, IMG submission 193484) | Activated sludge microbial communities from bioreactor in Nijmegen, Gelderland, Netherland - NOB reactor | ecosystem: Engineered > Bioreactor > Aerobic > Activated sludge | place: Netherlands... | reverse complement strand
CTTCCACCTCGGAATAGGTCTGTTCAAATGTCAACGAAGCGGTCATGGCAAAGGGATGGGCCCCGGAGAATTTGCCGGCGAGATATCCGGCCAGCGTCAGGACCCCCTTGCTATGGATCATTCCGGCTAGCTCCACCTCCCGCTGAATATCGATCACGCCTTTGGTGCCGACGTAGGTACGAGCGGTGATCCTCGTCGGGCGGCCGAACGCGTAGTCGCCGAGCTCATGAACCGACAGCCCGTTGACCTGACCGACCACGTCACCGTCGAGATCGATCATCAGCGTGCCTTCTTTAATTTCATCTTGGATCCAATGTTCCGCCAAGTTCGAGCGATGACGTTTGTGGGTGACGGCGGCATCGACATCTGCTCGCGTCACAAACGAATGGCCTTCTTTTCTTGCCCAATATCCTGCCTCACGAATGAGGTCGCTGACGAGACTGAGCCGGAGCGATAGTCGATCGTGGCGATCCGCGAAGCGGAGTCCATGCCGGAGGATTTCTGCGACGGCATCGGCCCCAAAGTGTGGTAGCCCTTCCTCACGACAGAGCCTCGCAATGAAACGGGCATATTGTCGGTCCTGTCGTTCACTCCTTACGACTTCAGTATCGAAATCTGCTTTCACCTTGAACAGCTTCCCAAAGTCTTCCTCGTAGGCTTGCAAGAGATGGTACAGCATGGGTGCCCCAACCATGATGACTTTTACATTCACGGGGATCGGCTCCGGTCTCAGTCCTGCCGTGGAGAACCCGTAGAATTCACCGGGATCCTCGATCTTCACCTCACTGGTCTTGATCACCCGCTTGAGCGCATCCCACGAAAACGGCTGGCGCAGCATGTCCAATGCGTTCACGATCAGGTAGCCGCCGTTGGCTTGCAGCACAGCTCCTGCACGGATTTCTGTGAAGTCGGTGTACATGACGCCCATGTGGGCCCGCCGTTCAATCTTGCCGATGAGATTGGTATAGGTCGGGTGTGATTCATCGATGACGGGAGCCCCTTCCGACGGATCACGTTGCACGATCAGATTCACAAGGAAGCGCGACATGTCGGGTCGCTTGAATTCCAAACCGGGGATGACAATGGCGGGACCTTCCCGCGGCAGAAAATCCCTGTAGTGATGCACGATGTCGTCTCGAACATGTTCCAAGAATGTCGTGATTGCGGCCACGTCTTGGTATGTCCGCCGCAGGGTTTCATAACGGCCTTCCAAGACATTCGTGGCCAGTTGGCGGTCCAGATGGCGCTGTTGATGCTCGGCTTCCTTCTCAAGGCCGTGGATGCGGACATGGAACTCGCGGATTTCCCCCTCGAGCGTCTTGCGTCGTTCGTTCAGGTCTCGCTGGTCTTCTTCGGTCATTGCCTCGATGTCGGCCTCCGTCATGGGATGGCCGTCTTTGAGCGGTGCAATCCCGAAACCGACCGAGGTTTCCTCAAAGCCGAATCCCTGTATTCGGCTGCGTTCCGTTAATTCGTGGAAGAGCGCCTTTTTCTTGGCATCGCTGTCATCATGCAACTTGGCCTTGGCATCGAGATATTTCTTACTCTCGAATGCCAAGGGGATGTCACGTCGCAGTCCCTCGATGAATCCGGACATCTCTCGTTTGAATGGCGCGCCCTGGCCGGCGGGCAGCGCGAGACAGGTTGGTCGAGAGGGGTCTTGGAAGTTATTCACATAACACCAGTCGAAGGGAGCGGGGGCTGCCAGCGCCATACGCTTGACCATCTGTCGAATGACCGTCGCCTTTCCTGTGCCGACAGGGCCGGAGACGTAGAGATTGAATCCGGGACTCTTCATGTTGAGCCCGAATTCCAAAGCTTCCACGGCTCGCTCCTGTCCAATGATCTCAGCGAGCGGCTCGAGTTCGCCCGTATCCTCAAACCCGAGCTGACCGGGATCGATCGTCGGGGCCAGCATTGAGACGGGGACTTTAAATTTTTCGATGTTCATCCTAGGACACCTTGACCGCTATCGGTTGCGGGAGCGTGACGACCGTTGCCTGCGGACCCTTGTCGCCCTCCTCGAGGCCGAATACCACGTCGGTTCCATCTTCCAGTTGCTCAAAGGTGAGTCCCTGTAAGGCATTCGCGTGGAAGTAGACCTCACCGCCTCCTTCCCTGAGGATGAAGCCGTAGCGCTCATTCGAGAACAGCTTCGACACGACACCATGATGAGGTGGCATGGGAGGCAGGCGTACCTCGGTCTGTGCACGTTTTTCCCGATACTTGCGGAGTTCGATACCGATGGCATGAAATGCGGACCGGATGGCTTCCTCGAAGGTCTTGTCTTCCTTGCGAGCCGTCAGGGTGTGGCGCCCAGGCAACGTGACCACAATAAGAGCTTCCGCCACGTTCGCAAGTTTCTTGTGGTGCCGATTCTTGGTCAAGGTGGCTCGACCGTGAATCACATCGTCGTGCCCGCGTTGGAGGTCTTCCATGCGGGATTCAATCTCGGTCTTCCAGCGAGGGGTCATGGCGACATTGCGGCTTTGAATTTCCAGTTCCATTGTGCCTCCACATCGTAACGGTTCAGTTCCTCTTACCGACCGGAGTTCGCAAACGATATGCCGATGGGACCAGGGCGAAGGGGATCAGCAAATCAGCAATGGCTGGATGTTTCATCATCCGAGTCATTCCTGGCGATTCCAAGATGGGGCATTTGTCCACAGTGCCACTCTGACCGGTGGAGCTCAATGCGACAGTTCTCGCTCTCAGCCTGTCCTTCAATCAGGTATATTGCAGCGGTGATTCTGGAACATGACTTGCGAGGTCTTGCGGTATGCAAACGTTGAGCAAGCAATCGCTGGAAAAGTATCTGCGGACTCGTTTTGGCCCTCATGTCGAACTCTTGTCCTATGGAATCATCGGCAAGGAGAGTTCCAAGGGAGCTCAGAAGCGGTATGGGTATGGTACGCCGGTCAAATTGACTTTCAAAGTCGGACGTCGGGTTCAATCTGCCGTGCTTGAAACGATGAAGCCCGGTCCGTTCGGGCATGAACATATGGCTGATCGTGCCCAGGCGATGCTCTGGGACTATGACTCCTATGGGCGACTTCCACGACATGTCAAGGCGCTGGATGTTGGTGCGTTCAATGCCAAGCAGGAGCTTTGTTCTCTTGCCGAAGCACAGGAGTTCTTTGTACTGAACGAATGGATCGATGGTGCAAGCTATCATGCGGATTTGGAGCGGTTGGCCAAAGGTGGGGCGCTCCGTAAGCTGGATCGACAACGCGTGGTCGGGCTGGCGCGGTACCTGGCACAGATCCATGCCAAAAAGCGTCGAGACGCGGATCTCTATAAGCGTCGGCTGCGTGAATTGATCGGTCACGGCGAATGCATCATGGGGTTGACCGACAGCTATCCCACACGCTTTGGCTTTATCACCGCCGATCTGTTACGAACGGTAGAGGAAGCGTGCAACCGGTGGCGGTGGCGTCTCCGTGACAAGGCCAACCGGCTTGCACAGGTGCACGGGGACTTCCATCCGTACAATGTATTGTTCCGTAGCGGGACGGATTTTGCGGTGTTGGACCGGTCGCGAGGAGAATGGGGCGAGCCGGCCGACGACATCACGGCCATGACGATCAACTATCTGCTCAACTCCCTGATCAGATGGGGGAAGCTACGGGGTCCGTTCGAAGTCCTGTTCCGTTTGTTTTGGGAGACCTATCTGGAAGCGAGCGGCGACAAGGAAGTGACAGAAACAGCCGCACCGTTCTTTGCCTTTCGCGGCTTGGTCGTGGCCAGCCCGCTCTGGTATCCAAACCTGTCGATCGACACCAGGCGGAGTCTCTTTCGTTTCATTGAAAACGTGCTCGACGTGCCGCGCTTTGAGCCCGAGCGGGTGAATGAGTATTGCGGTGTTTGATACGCTGTCAGCGATCAGCTCTCAGCTTACAGTTGGGGAGGGAATTCAGAGAGAATTTGATCCTCGCACATGCTGATAGCTGTTTGCTGGAAGCTCAGCACTATTTATGACTCGTCCACAAGCTTTTGCTATCTGGCTTACGGGTTTGCCCGCGTCGGGCAAGAGCACCATTGCGGCAGCGCTTCGACCTCAGCTTGAACGGTTGAAGTTGTCCGTCGAAGTCCTCGAGTCCGATGCAGTCAGACGCATCCTCACGCCGACCGCGACCTATTCGCTAGCGGAGCGGGATCTCTTCTACCGCGCCCTGGCCCTCATGGGAGCGAGATTGGTGGCACATGGCGTCACGGTCATCTTCGACGCCACGGCAAGTAAGCGTGCGTACCGCGACTTCGCTCGAAGCCTCATTCCTAGATTCATCGAGGTAGCAGTAGAGTGTCCATTAGGACTCGCGATGCAGCGTGACTACAAGGGGACCTATCAGCGAGGTCAGCGTGGTGAATCGTCGACCGTTCCAGGGCTCCAAGACCCCTATGAAGCGCCGCTTCATCCGGAAGCGAGGATCGATACCACACAACTCTCGGCAACTGATGCAGCGAGAATGGTGTTGCAAGTTGTGAAAGAGCAATTCAGCGAGGATTCGACCCACTGACTGCAGCTCTCATGATCTCCCTCCTGCCCGACGTTATTCATGAACGCTTCTCCTGCGACCGCTGACAGGCCGCTGCTACAATGCTCGCCACTCGTAGAATATGAAGTACAAGCTTGTGAAGCGTGAAACGTATCTCGTGCTCAGATTCGGACGCTTCACGCGCTTGAAAGCGCCGCTGGCACCTTTGTCAACAGCCTGCGAGTGACTTGATGGGGATCTTTCCCGCCCGTTATAGTGACGGCCCATGCAAAAGAAGCCTGCGGCTCGTTTTAGGAAAACACATAGCCCTCCTGCTCAAGAAACGGGGAGCTCCATTGCCCAGGCCCCTGCCGCGACGGCTCTGCTTGCCGCATTTCGTACTCTTGCCGTCAATGAGGTGTATACAATGGCCCCGAAAGCGTCGGTGGTGCGAGGGTATGACTACTACCGGCAGCAGCGACTTCAGCGCTATGTCTGGAGCAAGGATGGCGCGACACTCACGGCCCATGTGCAGGGCACCATCTTGTACGAAGTCGTGTTTTCCCTGGACGACGGGTTTCTCTCTGCCTTTTGTGACTGCCCCGCCTGGGAGTTCGATTGTCCGTGCAAACATGTCCTGTGCGCCTGTTTCACCACCAAACATCTCCTTGTGCCCGAGACGTTCCAATTGTCCGATCGAGAACAAGCTCATCTTGCCGTACTCAGAACCGATTTGCTCGGGGAACCCACCAAGGTGGGTTCCCCGAGCAAGGGCAACACCGTGGAGTCGGGCTATGAAATCATGATCGATGCAAGCCAGCCCTCTCCGCAGCTCTCCATCTACCGCAATGGTGTGAGACTGCCTGCGGGGTGGGCTCCTGATTTACCGCCCGAACTGCGCCCGTTGCTTCATTCGTCCTGGTTTTCGACCTACGGAGATGATCCTCTGTTGCGCTACCTTGGCTTAGCCAAGCGGCGGTTCCCTATTGTGCTCAAATTCGGCCGGGACTCGCTCGTCCTTCAATGGGCTCCGACGGTCGCGTGCCAAAGTAAGACGGAGCTGGCTCTTTCTGATGAAGGCGTGAGGATTCGCGCGGTGTGTGTGGCGGACGGCACGGCGCTTGACCAGATCGTTCGTTTTCGAAGTTTCGTGGTTGATGTGAACGGCCGGCGCTTACTTCTTTTGGAGGAAGAAGGTGGGTGGGCCTCCTTTCTGTCACTGCGAAATGGCTTCCGGCGGTTCGATTTCCCTTATGATCGTAGCGGACTGGATGAAGCGCCCTGTGCGGTTATTCTACCGGCTAGTGAAGACCATCGGCGATGGCAGGGGCTGCCGCGTGCGCTGGAATTCACCCTTTCACGAGAGGAGTTCCAATCCTCACAGATCGATCTGAGCCGCAAGCAGGCCGACAATATCCTCCACGATATGCTCTTTCGGGTAGATGGACACGAAACGCCGGTTCGCTTGTCTGTTGCCGGATCAGGAGGCGAGGAACGGGACTACACATTAACGCTCAGGCCGCTGCTTGATGAGTCCGGTGCCCCAACAACTGCCTGGATGCTCCAGGCACAATGTCGGCAAGGTGAGAGGTGGTGCTCTCCAAGTGCGTCGACCTTTTCCTTCATCCGGGCGTTGGAGCAGGGGCGCGCCGTGTCAACGCCGTTGCGAACACAGAAACGCAAGGCCGTGCTCTACGAATTGTTCTTCAGCTTGCTGACGGTCGGTGAGGCGAAGGAACGAGACCGCCGTATCAAGACGGCGCTGGATCAGACCGATTGGGTGCGGAGTATTCGGCTGGAGGCCGCACGATGGCTGAAACAGCATTTGGCCGTCTATGCCAGGCCGGATGTACGGTTGCAGATCGAGGCAGGGCGGTGGGGTCTGCAGACCATCGACAAGTCTCGTGAGGGATGGCTCTATCAGGTTCCATTCGAGATCTTTGGTCCGGAAGCGTTTCGCGGCATGTCCTCGTATGATGCGATGGTGATCGATTCGCGTGTACTGTTCCCACGATTGCCGGTTCTCTTGGAAAAGCTGACAACGGTCGGGATCACACTGTTGTACGAGGAGAAACCGCTCAGATCCATTCGGTGGGACTGCTCCGTTCACGTCAGGCATCAGGATAGACAGGAGACCGGAATCGATTGGTTCGAGATCAGGCCGGAGATCCGTTGTGATGGGATGGCCATTGACGAGCAGGAGTGGAGGACGGTTCTGCAGCGTGGCGGACTTATTGAGAGTGAGGGCGGTCTACGGGTTCTGGACGGCCCTAGCATGGAACGGCTACGAGCCATCCTCGACTTGACCGGGGACGCTCAGGCGAATCGAGAATCGGCGCAGGTCGTACGGGTGCCTCGGTTGCAGATCCTTGATTGGCTCGCGCTGCGCGAGCAGGGAATCCACGTGTCGTTACCGGCCGAAGATGAGGCAGTGCTGGCGGGCTTGCTGGGTTTTGTGCGGATTGAGAAGCCGCCGTTCCCAAAGGGGCTTCACGCGACGCTGCGTCCCTACCAGCAGGACGGCTATGCCTGGTTGGCGTTCCTCTATGCCCATCGATTCGGCGCCTGTTTGGCGGACGACATGGGGCTGGGCAAGACCATCCAAACCATCTGCCTCTTGGCTGCGATCAGGGAAGGACGCCTCAAGGCAGCGCGCGGGGTGAAAGGCCCTCACCTGGTCGTGGTGCCGACGAGCCTTCTCTTCAATTGGGAGCAAGAACTGGCCAGGTTCGCGCCCAAGTTTACGGTCCATGTGTATAGCGGGAGTGAGCGGACATTCGAGGCCGGGGACGGTGAGATCGTGCTCACGACCTATGGGTTGGTCCGTCGGGACATCGATGCCCTGGAGCAGATCCCGTTCCATGTGATCGTTTTTGATGAGGCCCAAGCGGTGAAGAACATCCAGGCGGACACGACGGGCGCAGTCCGACGACTCAAGGGGCGCTTCAAAGTCGCGCTGACCGGCACCCCACTGGAAAACCATCTCGGCGAGTATTTCTCGGTGATCGACCTCTGCGTGCCGGGGCTCTTGGGCGAAAGTGATCGATTCAAGACGGATATGAAACGTCTCTCGGGTCCCGTGCTTGACCGGGTGTTGCGCCGGACGAGGCCCTTTGTTCTGCGGAGGACCAAGGCCGAGATTCTTCAGGACTTACCTCCGAAAATCGAGCATGAGGTATTTCTGGAATTGACCGATCGCCAAAAGGCGCTCTATCAACAGACGGTCGAACAAGTGCGCTCTACGATCGATGAGGCCTATCGCAGCAAGACCTCCGGGCAAGCGCAGTTCATCGCCCTCACGGCCATCCTTAAGCTTCGACAAATCTGTCTGTCGCCACGACTCCTCACGAAACAACCGGAAGAGCGCTCCCCCAAGCTGGGCTTTCTCGTGGAACGATTACACGTATTGCGGGAGGAAGGGCACAGTGCGCTGGTGTTTTCACAGTTCACCAGCTTTCTGGATCTGGTGCAGGAAGCATGTGTGGAACATGGATTGCCGTATCACCGATTGGACGGCTCCACGGCACCGGCTGCGCGCAAAGCCCGTGTGAAGGCCTTTCAGAACGGTGACCAGCCCGATGTCTTTCTCTTGAGCCTGAAAGCGGGAGGGCAAGGGTTGAATCTGACCCGGGCAACGTATGTGTTTCATCTGGACCCTTGGTGGAATCCTGCGGTGGAGCGGCAGGCCTCCGATCGTGCGCATCGTATCGGGCAACAGCGAACCGTCACGATCGAGCGGATTCTCATGCGACACAGCATCGAAGAGAAGATGATGGCCCTGAAGCAACGGAAGCTCGAGTTGTACAACGCCGTGATGGCCGGCGCGGTGCGAGGCTCTGGGCAGGGCGTGCTGACAAAGGCCGATATCGATTTCCTGCTCTCGCCGAGTGCCTGATTCCGTGGGTTGCCGCCTTTCCAGATCAGAGAACCGGCGACTGTTTCTATTTCAATCCGCAGAACAATGGCTGGCGCTTAACGCGGTTCGACGACGGTGTTAGGGAGGAAAGCACACCCTTGATCCAGAAATTAGTCAAAGTAGCGCGTGCTATGTCGACAATCATCACTCTGCTCATGATAGAGCACGGGACAGAGGTGGAGGAGGTGCCTTAATGCATTTGGGTTGAGGTCAATTCTTATATTCCTGAAAAAACATCTCATCAATTTCATATGACCGTTTTGGAACCAGGCCGAGTTCGTGCTGTTCGAACATTTCGACAAGAATGTCTCCATCGACAAGCTCAAGGGGGGGAACTCCATCCCGTCTGGCCTCTTTTTTCGCGTCCAGCGTAAAAGTTCCGGTTGTAATGATTAGCCCTTTGTCGGCGCGTCCCTGCATGACACCGCGGAAATCACGGACTTGCGAAGGAGTTACTGCCCCTTGGTATCGCTTGCATTGAAAAAGTACGTTAAAGCTAACAAAGGGATTAATTTTCAAAGTTCCTATGCCGTCGATCCCTCCGTCCCCGCTCTTGCCAGTTACGGTGACTTGTTGGAAGCCTGATTCTCGAAGCAGTCGTTGAGTGAGTCTTTCGAATCCACCAGGAGGCAATGACTGGAGTACTTCAAGCAGCGCAGCCCTATGGTCCTTCGGCTTTTCTTCATCTGGAACATCCTCATCACGTTGCGGCACCTCTGATTCTTTCGCCTTCTTGGGACGATTAGCCTGAACGGACTTGAATATGTCGAATGCATTGAGAGTTGCAAGGTCCACAGACATCCCTTTATCCGTGAGATTCCAGACCCCCCATTTCGATGATCCAAGATAGCCAGTCCAGACGAGATACTGACGTGCCCAGTAAAGAACCCCGCCCTTCCGGGCGGGGCTTTCTAGAAGAGGTCTAATTGGTCAACTCCTCGCTTCTTCGCCTCATGAAACCGAATGTACTTCCGGATGACCTCGGCGGTCACCTTGTCCCCCACCGTCCGGACAAAATAGCCATCCTCCCCAAACTCCCCACCCCACAACTGCTTCCGAACCTCCGGAAACTCGTCCCGAATCTCCTTGGCGCTGACCGCTTTCAGCAGCCCTACCACGGCACTGATCGAGTACCGCGGGGGAAAACTCAGAAACAGATGGACATGGTCCTTATCGACCTCCAATGCCTCCATCTCAAATCCATGATGCGCGGCAATCTCGCAAAACAACTCCCGTACTCGCTCCCGAATCGCCCCCTGCAATACCCAGTTCCGATACTTGGGAGCCCAGACCAAATGATACCGAGTGTCGTACACACAGTGGCTGCCTCGCCTGATGGCCAGGCCACGACTCTACCGGATTCTTGCTGCCTTCGGCAGCACGCATTTTTCATCCCCGCCCTTCCGGGCGGGGCATCCAAATGCGAGTTTTCATGAACGTGGTTCTTTACTCGAGAAAGTCCGTTCTTATTGACGGCTTGTTGCTCGGCCTCTGTGACCTGTGCCACTTCCAGAGACTTGTCAACTATCTCTGACGCGGTTCCAGACCCGCCGAGGGTTCTCATAACCTGAATGATCGGACCAAAAAACCGGATGAATTCTGGACCTTTGTTCTGCCTCATCTGGCCTCACTGGTTATTAACGCATAAGCCTACAGCGTTTCTCCTCAGCGTGGATGAAATCGAGTAATTATCTGAACAATCGGCTCACCTTCGGCAATGACCTTCAAACATAAGTCTAAGTCATCGCTTGTGTACGGTTTTCCGTCTCCGTGCCGTGCACGGGTACAATGATATGTCAAATTGTGGAGCGCGACCGCCAGCGAGGGAGCGAGAACCATTGAGATCTTGAATCGTTCAGAAATAGATCGCACAAGACCTTTGATCAGGAGCTTGGTACTACGAAGTAACCTATTTATTTGGTTGATCGTAAGTCTGTCATGATCGAATTCGCTCGGTAGGGCCCCACCGAACTTACGAACAGACGCCCACACTCTCTCGTTAAACTCGTATTCAATGACTTTTTGATAAAGGACGGGAGGCCAACATGGATTTATGTTCCTGAAGGGCGTGGTGCTTCAGGAGGCTGCCTCAATAAGAAACAGTTGTGTCGGCGGGCAGAATGTCGGAAATGACGCAGCATATCTTGCCCTTAGATCTTTCTCCGCCTTCGTGCACACATCCTTGAATCGAACTCCGGCATCGACTTCAGCCTTTAAGGCTTCTTTTTCCCGACGCTCTGAATCGAGGCGTTCGAGCAGGTCGGATATGGTTCTTGTGGCGCTGTGGAGCAGCGAATGCTCAGCTGTGCTTCGACTTTCCTCTGCTGTTCCAATAGCCGCTAGCAATCCGTCTGAGTATTCAGAAACTGTAATGTGACCATCCTCATATAATTCCTCAAGGCAACCGAATAATTGACTGACTCTCTCGTCGTCAGAAAGCTCTGAGTAGAGCTGTAGCATTTGTGGTAAATAGTCGGCTTGATAGTAGGCCACTTCTCCGGCCTGATCGTATCCTCGTCGAACTTCACGATGGAGATGCCCAAAAACGGCCGCTGCGTGAAGAAGCATCTCGTGGTCCTCGTACCAACATGCAATGCCGAAATGTACTGGCCATCCCAATGTATCGGAGCCAATTTCCGCTAGAAAACCAGTCCAAGCCTCTCTAAATGTCTCTTTTGTGAGTGAACGTGTTGTGAACGAAAGCTTCGCGATGAGTGCGCCTTCTTCGATGGAAAATGGTACGTCTCCACTTTCCTCAAATTGAGGTTGCAGGTCTACAAGTAGTTCGACGTCAGTCATGTACGCCCCTCCGAGTGTAAGAGAAGCAGGTGGGCACGTCAGAAGTTGACGGCGGGTACGTCTAACACTTGATCCGGCTGCTGGGCACGTTCGAATATGTCATGGAAGCTCTGATCCATGCGCTTGAGCACATCGGGGGTGAAATACTTCTCCCCACACTGGGGGCAAACACCCGCCGGAACGTTTCGCAGAACGAGCAAGTGATCACGGCGACGATAGTCGTAGTTAATGTGTCGTTCTTCCACCTCACAGCCACAGAAGGTCCAATCCGCATAGGTGGTCATGGCTTTGTTCCTCTGGTGCGGAGATCCGTCCATTTGGGTGGCCGTGGGATGTATACGGTAATCACCCTCAAGGTTCTCTCAAGCTGCTGTTTTCTTGTGGCCCATCCTAATCACAACATGTATCGGTTTGGGCCAGGCCAGACCGCCAACCAGACAACTTGCGCCCCGCGGGTCTGTAGGATACTCTTCGATGAGTTCCCCTTGCAGCAAAGCAGCCTCAATCTCGTTGATATCCAAATCATCTTCGAGCCGTTCCTATTGGGCATGAATACTGACCTCATAACGACCTGCTCGAACCAGCTCTCTGATTTCCTCGATGGTCATTCCTAAGCTCTTTAGGACTTGCTCCTAATCTTCCGTGGAGCGCAAGATTAGTTGCCTGGGTTTTAAAAGGCAAGGGTGCATAAATAGTGATCAATGGTTCAGGCTTCGCATCATACGCCCCAGTTCCATGCTTACGACCAAGAGCATGTGGCGGTGTAGGGAATTGAGCCGGTCGAAATGCTGGCCGGAGCGTTACCAAGACGCCAGCAGCGACTCGTCGAGGCATGGGCAGAATTGCATCAGCATGAACTGATGGCAGGCTGGGATCGGCTACAAACAGGCCACAAACCTTTGCCTATTGCTCCGTTGACCTAGAACCATCATGAACCATCCCATTTATCAAGTCCGAACTGTCGAGATCATTGAACCCTATACGCTGCGAGTGCGATTTACTGACGCCACGGAGCAGGTTGTTTACCTCAAACCGGTTCTAGCCGGTGAACTCTATCGCCCGTTGCTTGACCTTGAGTTGTTCAACCAAGTGGCTGTAGATCCAGAGGTAAAAACGCTGGTGTGGCCGAACGGCGCTGATTTTGATCCGGCGACGCTGCATGACTGACCGAAGTACAAAGACGCCTTTGCTGCCCGTGCCAGAGAATGGGAACGCGTATCTGCCTGAAGGATGATCCTTTTCCAGACCAGAGGTTTCTCAGCCTTCTAACTATCCCGCGAACTTCAGGTATCGCCCAAACCATTTCCCTGCAAGTTCCGCCACCTGTTCCAATGTGCCTGGCTCTTCAAAGAGGTGTGTCGCGCCGGGAACGATGATCAGTTTCTTTTCGCAGGTGAGTAAGTCGTACGCAGCCTGATTCATCTCAATCACCGGTTCATCGTGGCCTCCAACGATCAGCAACGTTGGAGCAGTGACCGATGGCAGGTAGGGTTCCGCCAGGTCCGGTCGCCCGCCTCGTGACACGATAGCCTTGAGGTTCGACGGTTCTCGCGCTGCAGCTTGCAGCGCGGCTCCGGCCCCGGTGCTGGCCCCGAAATAGCCAATCGGTAGACCTCTCGTTCGCTCCTCTGTCTCCACCCAGTTTTTCGCCAGCAGGAGCCGGTCCGCCAGGAGATCGATATCGAACACCTTGCGCCGGTCATCCGCTTCTTCTTCGGTCAAGAGATCCAGTAATACTGTGGCAAGGCCTACTTGCTGGAGATGGCGGGCGACGAAATTGTTACGAGGGCTCAATCGCCCGCTGCCGCTTCCATGTGCAAAGACAACTACGCCGCGAGGATCAGCCGGGAGTCCGAAGACACCATCTAAGGCGACTTTCCCTTCTTTGATTCTGACGCTGTGGTCATACTGTGCTGTCATCGCCCTTCTTTCTTAAGAACACTGCAGGGCGCGGGACGACTCAGGCCAGAGGGCAATTTGGTTTGGTCGTCGACGCAGGCGCCATTGAGTTGGGCTTGTGTGAGACCGATGACCGACGAGAGTGTGGCGCCTTTGAGGTTCGCGCGACGCAAATCGGCTGAATCCAGCCGAGCACCCGTCAAATTGGCTGAGACGAACGTGGCGTCTTGTAGATTCGTGTCCTGCAGATTGGCTTGGGTCAAGTTGGAGTGGCTGAAATTCGACTCTCGAAGATCCGCGCCGACGAAATTAGCCGATTCCAGATTGGTCCGGTTGAACTGACCCTGCCGGAACGAGGATTTCGGGGCGTAGATTTCGCTGAGGTCGCCGTTCATGAAGTTGGTGTGCCAGCCTTTGGCTCCGATCAGGACCGCGCGGGTGAGGGTGGCGTCCAGGCAATTAGCCTCATCGAGTGTCGCGTGATAGAGAATCGCCATCCTGAGTTTGGCCAAGTTCAAATTTGCCTTGGTGAGAGTGGCCTCCTCGAGGTTGGCCCCTTCCAGATCGGCTTCCGGAAGACCAGCACCCAATAAGTTAGCGTACCGTAGATCTGTACCCCGCAGAATCGCGGCTTTCAGATTCGCTCCACGCAAATTTGCCTCGTCTAGATAGGCGCTTTCCAAGTCCGCTTCGACCAGTTTGGCCTGTTCCAGTTGCGCCCGATCCAACAACGCACCCTGAAGATTGGCGTGATGGAGATTGGCGTTGGTCAAGATGGTACGGCGCAGGTCGGTGCCTGTCAGATCAGCATTCACCAGGACGGCACCTTTTAGTGTCGCTCCGTACAGATACGCCTCGGTAAAGTTGCTGTCGGTTCCGTCGATGGAGGTGAGATCGGCTCCTTCCAGTTGTGCCCGCTCAAATGAGGCCTCGTTCAGTTTGGCACCGATGAGGACGGCGTCGAAGAGCGCGGCTTCATCGCCGACGGCACGAGAGAGGTTGGCACCCGTCAGTTTGGCATGGCGTAGATCGGCTCCGGAGAGGTTACTGTCTTTGAGGATGGCTTTGGTGAGATCAGCTCCAGCCAGACTGGCTTGAGCCAGGGTGGCCTGAGTCAGATTGGCCTGTCGCAAGACAGTACCTTCCAGATCAGCCCGTTCAAGATTCGCCCCCGTGAGTGCGGCTCGGCTCAGATCTGCTTGGCAGAGTTCCATCCGCTTGGCATTCGGGTTGCCACGATATTCCACCCATCGCTCATGCGAACGGACGAGCTCTTGCAACGTTTTGGCCGAGACGGGCTTTTTTTTGTTCGGGCTTTTGCAGAGAGGACCTGCCGGTGACACCGTATTGGGAGCTGGTGGGTCGGCTGCCCAGACCTCTATGGTGGTGAGACCAAGAAGAAGGAGAAACCCTCCAAAGACGGCTGAACCGGGAAGATATTTCATCTCGTGACTCCTTTGGTGGTAGAGGCGCGGTCGACGGTCTGGGCCAAGCCCTGCAAGGTTTCGGAGATTCGAACGTCATAGACAGGGGAATGCTCAAGGGCTCGTAGCGATTCCGGAAGCTGTCCAAGTTGCGTGGCGGCATGCTGTCGCAAGTCGGCAAGCGGCGGTGAGGCCGCAAGTCGGCGGCCTCCTTTCATGACGGGTTGGAGCAGTGGCTGGCCGGGCTGTTGATCGTCGTCGGTCGTGATGATGTCGTGGTCCAGGTATCCGCCATTCGTATAAGACCGATAGACTTGCTTGCGGCCGGGCCACGTGGCCTTCCCTTCCGATCGTTTTCGACAGGGACGGCCTGCATATTCCTGGAGTTTATAGGCACAGTCCAATGAGGGCGCGTCCGATGAAGTCGTCATGGCCGTTCCGACGGCGAAACTGTCGATCGGTGCTCGCGTTTCAATCAGATCTTGCAGTCGATATTCGTCAAGATTGCCGCTGGCGAGGATGTGCACCTGAGGTAATCCTCCTTCGTCTAGAATCCGTCTCACTTTCCGGGCATGATCGGCCAGATCACCACTATCTAATCTGACTCCTTTGATGGTGATGCCTTTTGCCTTCAGAGGCTGGGCTAGGGCGACAACTTTATCAGCAGCGGCTTCCGTATCATAGGTGTCGATCAGGAGCACGACATTGTTCAGTTGAGTTTCAGCAAAGTGTCTAAAGGCAAGGATTTCATCCTCGTGGGCTTGCACGAACGAATGGGCCATCGTGCCATACAACGGGATTCCATAGACCATGCCGGCCAGGACGGTTGCGGTTCCCGTGAAACCAGCCAGATAACTCGCTCGCGCGGCGACCAGACCGGCCTCGGCACCGTGTGCGCGGCGTAGCCCAAAATCGATGAGCGGCTTTCCTCTTGCGACCAGGACAGACCGCGCTGCTTTGGAGGCGACCATGGTCTGGAAGTTCAGCAGATTCATGATACGACCTTCAACGAGCTGGGCCTGCGGGAGCGGAGCGACAATTCTGAGGATTGGTTCATGGGGAAAGAACACCATTCCTTCCGGCATCGCCTCGACATCCCCGGTGAATCGAAGTGTTTTCAAATAATCAATGAGTGATGGACGAAACTGCTCCGATTGATCGAGCCAGGCTAACTCTTCTTGGGAAAAATGCAACGTCGAAAGATAGTCCAGGACCTGTTCGAGGCCGGCGGCTACTAAGAAATTCCGATGCGGTGGCAGCCTGCGGACAAAGAACTCGAACACGGCTGATTGGTTCATCTGCTGTTCCAGGTAGGCTTGAGCCATGGTGAGCTCATACAGGTCGGTCAGCAGCGCGCTGGTCAAGGGGTTCATGTTTCGAGCATTTCCCATTGCACAGGCACGGTTCCCAAGTGAATCATCTCAGCTTCGGCCCGCAGACTGCTCTCTGCCTGGAGGTTAACCGCCTTGATCCCGTCCATGAGTAGACAGACGTCATAGCCCAATGTCCGCGCGTCTTTGACCGAATTCAGCACACAGTAGTCGGTTGCCAATCCACCGATGAAGAGGCGCCGCACGTTGAGGATTCGTAGATGTCGATCAAGAGCAGTGTGTTGGAATGCGGAGTACGCCTCTTGGTTCCGATCCATGGCCTTGTAAATAATGACAGCCGACGGCGGCGTCGTGAAGGACGACGGCGGAAGAGAACCGGGTGAGCCGGCGACACAATGGGCTGGCCAGGGACCCCCCTGCGACTGGAACGAGCAATGGTCGGGTGGGTGCCAGTCGCGGCTCAGAAAAATGGGAAGACCATGAGTCTGAAATCGGCGGACATAGTTCAATAGGGTTGGAATTATTTCATTGCTGCCGCTGATACCCAGCGCTCCTCCTGTTAGAAAATCATTTTGAATGTCTACGATAAGCAACGCATCAGAGGGCATCAGGGTGATCTTATGAATCATGAAGTTGGGAATCTACTGATCTGTTGATCTTTTGATTTTCGGGTTTGAATCAACAGGTCATCAGATCGTCACGTCATCAGGCTAGTCATCGTGTCTGTTGTGACAGAACACGAATGTATGCCACGACGTCCTGCATTTCCCCGTCGGTGAGCTGGCCTCGCCACGAATGCATCGGGCTGAAGACGACGCCGTGCTCGATGGTCCGCAGTAGTTCTTCATCGGATTTCAGGAACGACTGGAACCGCTGAAAATTTGCCGCTGGGACTTTCAGCGCAACGGCGCCTGGGCCATCACCCCGACCAGTCTTGCCGTGACAGTTCTGACAATAGTGTTCAAACACGGCTTTTCCACGCTCACGGTCGGGAGGATAGTCTTGCGCGTACGAGGAGGGTATAGCCAGACTGTTCAGAATGCAGAGACTCACGAGCCCTGCGGAAAAGAATCGGTGCCATAGAATTTGCCGTCGAATCGTTAGCATAGTCTTAGCTTTTCTTTGTTGTGTGAGCAATGAACGGGCTAAAGAGTTGCTGCAGCTTCTTGCTCCCGCAAGCCGGACAGACAATCCCCCCGGCTGCATGTTCTTTCAATGTTACCACGATCAACGATTCTTTCCCGCAATCGAGGCACTTATAGTCGTACATCGGCATCGTACACCTCTTGTGATCGTCAGCCAAAAATCATCAGTGGATAGGTGCCCTGGTGTAACAGAGCGTGGGACACACTGCCAAGGACCATGCGGGTCACGCCGCGGCGGCCTCGGGATCCCACGAGAATCAGGTCCGGATTCAAGGCCTTGGCCTCCTGAAGAATTCCATCCACTGGGGTGCCCAACGTCGTCACCACGCGGGTTTGATAGCCTGAGAGGCGGAGTTTATCTGCCGTCTCGTCGAGAAAGTCCTTCGCCTTGCGGAGGGAATGGGTTTCCATGTGCTCAGCCGAAACCGCATCCACCGGCCAGGGGGGCCTCGTATGGGGCAGGACGGTGAAGAGGGTCACCGTGGGCAACTCACGAAATGGTTTCTGTTGAAGCAGCGAAAGGGCATGATCTGCATCATAGGTTCCTTGTAAGGGCAGTAAAATGTGATGCAGCCTTTTCAAGGGACCGGGTAGAATCAGTTTCGCGCCCGGCGCGAATGTCAGGACTCGATGGGAGACGCTTCCGATGAGGCGTTCCTTGATCGGTCCAAGACCCCGAGTCCCCAAGAGAATCAGTCCAACCTTGAATTGTTCAGCCAAGGCTACGAGTTGCTCCGCCGGCGATCCGACGACCAAATGCTTCGTGACCGGCCCGACATCCAACGGGAGCAAGGACACGGTGCGATCCAACAGACGAGTTCCGTCGTCGCGCATGTTTCGCTCGACCGTCTCGTACAGTTCCTGTGCCACTTCCGGCATCATCATGGGATAGGCCGGACTTGGGACGTCGAGCACATGTACAAGATGTAGCTCCTCAGCCCGAGTCAGATACTTGAGAGATCGGACTGCTTCATACGAACGGTCAGACCCGTCGACTGCGAGTAATATCTTCATAGCACCACCTTCCAGCTGTGGATGTACCGCTCTGATCCTGCATGCATCACCGCGGCAGTAAGGCCGTCGCAATCATCAGATAAATCCCCACACTCAAAATATCTTGCACGACCGTTGCCACCGGTCCGCTGGCCAAAGCCGGATCTGCTCCGAGACGCACCAGCGCCAGCGGAAGAAGACTGGCCATGACAGTGGCCACGACGGCCGTCACCCCTAACGAGGTACCGACAACCATTGCCAACGCCGGATGTCCGTTCCAGATCCACAATCCGGCGGCAGCGACAACTGCGATGATTGTTCCGATGGATACGCCGATGAACGTTTCTTTGACCAATTGCGTCCACAGCTCAACCTCTCCATAGGCCAACCGACGAACCAGGACGGTTTCGGTTTGAGTTCCGACGGCATCTGCCATGTACACGACGAGGGGCAGAAAGAATGCGAGCGCCACTTCGTTCTTCAGTGAGGTTTCAAACGCCGAGGCCACCCCGCTGGCTAAGAATCCTCCTGCGAGGCCGAGCATCAACCACGGTAGACGTGCGCGCACCTGGGTCAGCGTCTGCTGGGCGGTAAGCGACAGATGGAGATGGTCCATTCTACTGACACCACCCATGCGCAGAAAGTTGTCTACATGCTCCTCATGCAGCAAGGCCAAGAGCCGTCCGATCGGAATGGCGCCGAGCAGCCGCCGTCGAGCGTCGATGACAGCGACATCGGCGTCATGACGTTGAACCGCGCGCAGCGCCACCGTCTCAGCTCCATCTCCTGGGAGCACCTCGATCGGCGGCAATCCTTCCAGTTCGGCCAGCGTGGCCTGCTCCTTAGCCTGAAGCAATCGTTCGATCGGGACTTGACCCGTGAGGATTGCCTGATCGTCGACCAGATAGACATGGCCCACTTCGTCCCATGTGTGGCCACGAAGCCCCGCAATGGTTTCGCCGACGGTGCGATGTCTGTCGCTCCGAGGAATGTCCGGGGTCATCAGGTCTGCAGCCGTTGCCATCCCATTGCCCCTGAGTCGATCGTTACTGACAATCCGCCGGGCAGAAAAAAACGAGATACATCACGATCGCGAGGCCTAAGCCGACCGCTCCAAGCAGGAACCACTGCGTGCGCGTCATGTCTGGTCCTCCTCACGTACTGAAGTCTTCAGCAAGTCCGATGCCTCTCAAGGAGACACTCGTCAGGTGTAAGGGGTGAAGGGTAAGGAGTGAAGAGGAACGGACATTCTTCGGCGAAATTCCCTCACCCCTCACACTTTACCCCTTACCGACCTTGCCCCCTTCTGCTACAGAGAGTGAATGACCACTGTGGCAGAGAGCCCCTGTTCCTGGATGTAGAGAAGATGGCTGATAGCCGATAGCAAGGACACGAAAAGCAAACACACGGTTTTCCCAAGCTGTTAGCCGTGAGCTGTCGGCGTGCTGATGTGGCATCGCCCTTGCTCAACTTTCCACACCAGGAGGATTGTTCATGCGACAGGAAACGGATGTCTTTAAGACCATCCTGGTTCCAGTGGATTTTTCCCCCTGTTCCGAGGAAGCTTTTCGGGTGGCCTGCCAGATGGCGAGGTTATGTGGTGCGGCGGTACTGGTGCTGCACGTGATCGACACGAGCACGCTTGCCGCATTTCATCGCCTGGGGTTACTGGCGGTTCCGTCCGATGCCGCTCCACAGCGCCGCCGGCTGCGCCATCATGCTCGTTTAAATGTCAGGCAATTGTTGGAGTCGAAGGTAGCCGCGGACGTCAAGATCGAACGCCAGATTGTAGAGGGTGTGCCGTTTGCTGAAATCGCCAAAGTCGCGCGGACAGGGAATGTTGATCTGGTCGTGATCGGAAGCTACGGCGGACGGGTCGGGAATGTGGATAAGATTTTCTTCGGCAGTACGGCGGAGAAGGTCGTTCGTACGGCAGGCTGTCCCGTCTTGACGGTACCGCTTCCGGTTTCTGCTTCGCAACGACGGTCGTCACGATAGCAACGACGCAACTAGATGGAGGGGGTATGATCCTTGGAAAGACTGGGATGCAGTGGCGACGATTGGGAATGGTTCTCACCATGGCCTCTCTGGCCTGGATGTATGGCACAGCCCTGGTGGCGCAATCCGAACAGGTGGTGGACGTGACGATCAAGGATTTTCGGTTTGTGACGAAGCAGGGTCCCTTGCGCTTGGGATTTCCCACCGCGATCACCGTACGGAATGAAGACGCAGAGCGACACGATTTCAGTTCGACCATGTTTGAGGGCATTCCCACACAGGTTGAGAAAGACGGGGTGATTGTCTATGGTCGTGGCGTGGGAGGGGTGTATCTCGATCCGAAACAGAGCGCGACGATTCGATTTGACATGACGCGACCAGGTCGGCACGTCTTCCGCTGCTCTATTCACCCGACGATGAGCGGGGAGTTACTGCTATTGAGTGCGGAGGCTGTGTGAGCCTGTCTGCGGGAAGATCGGGCATTCTCTTTGCGACTGATGGGTCACAGGGGTCATCGACTGCGGAGGCCTATGCGTTTGCGCTGGCGCGATCGTGGAGTGCCTCGCTGACCGTTCTGCATGTGTTGGAGTTTCCCTCTGGGCTCGATCCGGAGAATCCCGTCAATCGACTATACTTGGCCGAACTGATGAAGCAGGCGACGCAAGAGTTAGTCGAATTGAAAGCCCGGGCAGCCGATCGAGGGGTTTCGGCTGAGACGAAGATTGCGACAGGCATCCCGAGTGAAGAAGTTCTTGTGGCCGCAACGGGCGAAGGGTCGGATCTGATTGTCGTGGGCACGAGAGGCAAAACCGGATTGGCACATGTCCTTTTGGGAAGTACGGCGGAACGAATCATCCGGGCGGCACCCTGCCCGGTTCTGGCTGTGCGTGCCGAGCGGTATGTAGAAGAGAGAGCGGGTGGACCCCGGCACAATCCCTCGGACATTCAGCGGATTCTGGTCCCGATAGATTTTTCCGACTGTTCGCTCGATGCGTTGGAGTATGGGGCATTGGTTGCTCAGCGATCCAACGCCTCCGTCAGAATTCTCCACGTCCTGGAGCCGGTCTCGTATGGACTAGATTTCACCTTGCCTCATGTGGCGAAGCGTGACCATGATCGGACAGCGATTACCAAGCGGCTGTCTGATCTCACGGCAGCACTGACTTCGGCTGGGCTGGTGTCTGACTTTGTCATATCCGGCGGGCTGCCGGCCGATTCGATCCTCAACGCGGCCATGGCCCCCGATGTGGGTTTGATTGTGATGGGGACTCATGGTCGACGTGGTTTGTCTCACGCGTTATTCGGCAGCGTCGCGGAGTTCGTGCTTCGAAAGTCCTCGTGCCCAGTCCTGACGGTCCGGAGCCCGAAGTTTCATCCGGACCATCGCCCTGTCTTTGTAAGACAATCCATGCCAAGCAACGTGTAGCCGAGGAGCGAGTTATGCCAACGCGTAAGACAACAACCAAATCCAAATCCAAATCCAAAACCACGAGCAGCAAAGGGAAGGGCCGACCAGCCCCTGCCATAAGGGGAACGGAAAACCCTATCGAATTGCCGGAGGGAATGTGGGAGCGGATCTCGCGGAAAGCGTACGAGCTCTGGGAAGAGCGCGGCCGTCAGGATGGGAATGCCCTCCGAGACTGGCTCGATGCAGAAGAAATCGTCATGGAAGAAATTCATGAATCGCGTGAGTGAGCAGGCGGCTGGATTCTGGACTTCGCGGCAACCGACTCTGGATGGACTGCTCGCGCGTCTGGAACGTCTGTCGAGCAAACCAGAATTCATGTTGCAGCGTGAACTGGCCCATGCGCGTGTACTCAAACCCTATGTAGAAGGGGGCGCAGGACGGCTTGTCGCGCCGCTGGAGCAGGAAATAGAGCTGGCGAGTCTCTATCTCTTCTGCGACTACTATCCCGAAGACGGACAGCTGACCCTCATCGAACAGCTGCGAGACGTGATCACCGAACACATCCCCGAAGAGGAGCGCCAGTGGCTCGATCCTTTGAAGCATTCCTATGTCGATGTCCTGAAGCCGATCTCGTTACCACAAGCCGGCCAAGATTTCGTCTTGCAATCGCTCGCTGATGAGACAAGGGTGGTCCTGCCGGGCGGTGAGTTCGTCAAGGACCTCACTGTGAACCGTCCGTTGCTCACCAGGGTCATCCATGATCCAAATTCTCCTCTGGAGTCAGATCGGGCTGTATGGGCCGGCTGTGGGGTCACTCTGTCACAAGCTGATGCGAAGGTTTTGCTCGACATGATATCCGACTGGCGACGTGAAATGGAGATGAGCACCGGATCCTTTGCGCTGGGGGAATGGAAAGAATTCACCAAGCGGTTCGGCTACATGGTCCTCTGGGCATTTGCGGAACAACGCCTTGCAGCTCTGATAGATGCCGCCGTTCACGTCGAATATCGCACGGCTGATGATCAGTCCTTTCTGTATGCCATTGCACTCTATGATCACCACGAACATCGAATGTTCACTGATGTCCTGTCTGGGATGACCGACTTGTCGCTGGAGACGTCTGATCCCGCCGACAGGCACGGTGCTACGGTGAGACTGCCCTCCCTTCAGCAATGGGTTCAGCGGGAAGGTGGCGCGCTTGTGGCCAGGCTGACACTGACGGTGTATCAACTTCTCCTGGAATGCGACAGTCCACAGCGGCTGGATCTTCTCAAACATCGGCTCGCAGCTGTGCTGGGGTTCTCATTACATTTCCGAGGCGAAACCGTGGTGCCGCCGGATCGACAACTTTCGGTGGCCGAGCTCATGTCGGATACCCGACCGAGGCTGGTCGTGACTCCTGAGGAAGAGAAGACGCTGCTCAATCAGTTTCTAGAAAGAACTTACCTTGAATGGTCGGATCAGCCTCATATCGCGCTGGGTGGACAGACGCCTCGGCATGCTGCCCTGACTCCAGGAATGAGGGAGAAGGTAGGAGGGTTGATCGACGACATGGAGCGGCATGATCCGGGCCGCCGGCGTTTCGGTCAGACGGTCTTCGATTACAACCGCCTGCGTGCCCACGTTGGGTTGGCGGAAAGGTCAGACTGATCTGGCTCGCTACCCAGAGAAGCCCGTTCGTCCTAATCTCGCCGTATTCAGTCGCTCATTCGCAAGAATGGTTCCGTGGGGACAGACGGCTCAGCGCTTGCCATCTCGAGAGGATGGAGTATACAACCATGCCTCACCTCTTGAAGAGATTGGTCGGGTCGTAGAAACATGGGTCGGGAGGAACAGATGGCGATGCACCACCCAACAGTCGGCATTCTGGTCGGAGGCGGGCCTGCCCCCGGAATCAATAGTGTGATCAACGCAGCTACGATCCGCAGCATTCTGGGAGGATCAGACGTGCTGGGGATCATCGATGGGTTCAAATGGCTCATGGAAGGAAGTACGGGGCAGGTACGGCCTCTCTCGATCGAGGATGTCAGTCGGATTCATTTCCGAGGTGGGTCGTATCTGGGCACAGCTCGCGCGAATCCGACGAAAAGTTCGGAGCAACTCGATAATGTGTTGTCCTCTCTGTCTCAGCTCGGCGTCACGCGGCTGGTCACGATCGGCGGAGACGACACCGCGTTTTCCGCCATGAAGCTGGAGGAACGAGCCGGTGGAGGACTTCAAGTCGTCCACGTTCCGAAGACGATCGACAACGATTTGGATCTTCCCTATGGTGTTCCGACGTTTGGGTTTCAAACGGCCCGTCACGTCGGGGTCGAGATCGTAAAGAATCTCATGGTGGATGCCCGTACGACCACTCGCTGGTACCTGGTCGTGACCATGGGACGCAAGGCCGGCCATCTGGCATTAGGGATTGGAAAGGCCGCAGGTGCCACTCTAACGATTATTCCGGAAGAGTTTCGTGAACGGCCGGTAAAACTGAAGCGAGTGGTCGACCTGTTGATTGGGGCTATGATCAAGCGCTTTGAACAGGGTCTGGCTGATGGCGTTGCGGTGGTGGCGGAAGGGCTGATCGAAATTCTTGACCCGCATGAGCTTGGTGGTCTGGAACATGTGGAACATGACGAGCACGGCCATTTACGGATGACCGAGGTCGATATCGGCGAAGTCTTACGGCGGGAGCTCACGAAGCAACTTCGGGCACTTGGATTGTCGATTACCGTGGTGTCGAAGAATGTCGGGTATGAACTCCGTTGTGCCGATCCGATTCCCTACGATATCGAATACACCCGAGACTTGGGGTATTGCGCGGCTCAGTACCTGCTAGACGGCGGGACAGCGGCTATGATGTCGATTCAGAACGGGCGGTTTATCCCGATCCCATTCAAGCAGATGGTGGATCCTTCCACCGGGCGGACCAGGGTCAGGATGGTAGAGATTGAGTCCCAGTCCTATCACATCGCCCGACAATATATGATCCGACTCAATGAGGATGACCTGAAGAGCCAGGATGCTGTGGGCCGGTATGCCGCGGTGGCGAATCTGTCTATTGATGCGTTTCGAGATCGGTTTAAGACAGTCCTATAGGTAACAGGGCGTGTTTTGATTGAAGAAAAGGATATCCAGTATGAAGATTCTCGCGGCAACTGATGGATCGAAGTATGGCCGATGGGCGATGGAATGGTTGGCGGAGATCCCGTTCGCGGTGCAGCCGGTCGTTCGTGTCCTGCATATTGTCGATGCAGCGAGCCTTCGGGCTCCCTTCATGATCCAACCGGTGATCGTCGGGACAGAACGGTATATTCAGTCCGAAGTGAAGAGGATGGAGACAGCAGCGAAGGTGACGAAAAAGGACTCGGAGAGCTTGTTGTCGACGCTGGGCCTGAGCGGGACGGTGACGACCGACCACGGCGCAGTGGCGGCCACGATCATGAAGCATGCGCAGCGTGGCGTCGGGCTCTTGTCGATCGGATCCCGAGGGTTGGATGCCTTGGATCGATTCATGTTGGGCAGCATCTCGAATCATGCCATCCACCATGCTCCTTGTTCTGTCCTGGTGGTGAAAGAGTCTCCGCGGCCTGTCCGGCATCTAGTCCTGGCAATCGATGGATCGGCTGCGTCAGATAAGGCGGTCAAGTTTGTGATGCGTACGATTAATCCGACACCCGATGGTCCTGACCGCGAGCCGGTTCTCGTCACTCTCGTGCACGCCATGCCCTTTTTAAAGTACCCGGAGATCAAGGAGGTAGGGAAGGGGTTGGTGCAGCGCTCCGGTGATAAGCTCGCGAAATCAGGCTTCCAGATACGTGAAGCCGTGAGGCTGGGGAAGCCGGCCGATGAGATTCTGACGGTGGCCAAGAAAAACAAGGCGGACCTGATCGTGACCGGCGCGAAAGGCTTGGGCGCTATCGGCCGTGTCCTGCTCGGCAGCGTGTCCACTCGTGTGGTGCAACATGCTCACTGTGGTGTGCTCGTCGTCCGCTAAAAACAAAAGTAGGGGATGGCCTCTGGTGCGTGAAACATGCTTGACGAGGAGGAAGGCAGGACAATAGACTACCCTCCGGCTGGTTGCCGAACGAATAGTGCCGATTGCCGAACTAGTAGGGAGAGGAGGGGTAGTTATGACAGCGATAACAACGATCGACCAGGACTCGCTCCCTGATCGTTTGGTGACGGGACTTTCAAAAATCGGTCTGGCGATGAAGAGCCGAACCTGGAGACGGAAGGGGCGACAAGGGATTGGTCCCTTACAGATTCAGGTGCTGACATTTCTGCGGTCTCGACCGAACCATTCGGCGACCGTCTCGACGATTGCGCGAGAGCTCTCGGTCAAGTTACCCACCGCCTCCGAGGTGATCAGAACACTGGAGCAGAAGCGGTTCGTTCGGCGGCGACGCAGGGAAGTCGACAATCGCGTCGTGACGGTGCACTTAACGGCCCTTGGAGCCAAAGCGGGCCATGTGGAAAACCGATGGCCGGAAATTCTGGCATCCGCTACCGAGAATCTCTCGCCCCAGGAGCAGGTGTCACTTCTCGGAACGCTGGTGAAACTGATTCGGGCGCTTCAATTGCAAGGGGAAATCCCCATCGCGCGCATGTGTGTGTCCTGCGAGCATTTTCAGCCGAACACCGATAAGGAATCCGATCTGCCCCACCATTGTAGCTTTTACAACGTCGCATTCGGAGACCAGGCGTTTCGCCTCGATTGCCATGAGTATGTTGAGGCTTCCAAGGACGGCCGCGACCAGCACCCAGATGTTGGTCAAGTGGAACAGCCGGTCCAATCGGCCCAGGTGGTGTGACTTAGGATGGTAATCGGGTCGTGTGGTTGAGGTAAAGTAACCGGTCGGTCTCAATCTTTCCCATCAAATCTTCCAAGGCCAATTGCAACGCGGCTTCAATCGGGCGACGATCAGAAGCCGTCACCCACCGGATTGATGATCCGACGGCTGTCTGTTCCGTGAGGTAGGACTTGATCAGCTGTGACGCGTCACGCATATCTGCTTCCAGGATTACCCGGTAGTGATAGAGGCCTCGCCGAGAACTCAGCGCCAGCTTGGCGGCGACATGGAGCGAAAGGTCGCCTGATTCCTGCGAGACTGATGAAAAGGTGCCTCGTTGCCGAAGGTAGCCGAGGATTCCCTGCGTCAGATCTCGATGGGGCCAGTCCAGGAACGTGATGCCCGGTCGGTGGTCTGGGCCTTCCAGTGCAAGCGGGCTCAGCGTGACCTGGAGGCTTCTGGGAATGGTGTTGGACGGCGCGCTTGTCGGCACTGGCGCTACATGAATGCGATGAACGCATCCTGTTGATACCAGGAAGAGAGCCAGGAGGAATACACGACGTCGCGTCGAAAGTCTCATGGCTGAGGGATCAGGCAAGAAGCGCTCTCCGGCCACAGTTCATGTCTGCGTGATCAGTGAGTTGGATCGGGTGAAGGCGCAGAGACGATATCCAGATCTTTCAACGCTCGAGCCGCCTGCTCTCGGTAGACATGTTCGGCCGGGTTGGTATAGGTATCGATGACCCGTTGATAGGAGGCGCGGGCTCTGTCCGGTTGTTGCTTCAGCGTGAAGTATTGCCCTAACGCAATCCAATTTTGAGCGCTTGTTTCTCGAGCCGTTTTCATCAGCGCGAACTCGCGTTCGACTTGGCCGAGTCCTCCCATCCGACCACGCTTCTTGACCGTGTCCGCCATCTGGTCGGCCATGAGTTCGATCTGTTCGTTTTCATGAACAGCCGACCCAACCCGATTGGCCTTCAAGTGGCTGTAGAAGTTTTCGACATGATCTTTCATCACATCCGCCCTCCGTTGATACTGGTCTTGCGCACAACCGGAGAGCAACAAGACAAACAGCGACAACGCACCGACCGCGTGGTAGAAGCCGTGAGGAAGAAAGATCTTCACGAAGAGCCTCACATGGAAGATTGCTGATACGCCGGGACAATGACGATGTATTATAACACTCAGCCGCGCAAATACTCACTCGACCGGCGAAGAGGTTTGTCCGGTGCCTGCGGTGCCGGCCGGCGAAGGGTGGAAAGCCTCTTGAACCTCTGATGATGGCTGCGCTATCTTACCCGGCAGTTTCCAAGCGACGATAATCTTCGCGGGGGAAGGGTGGGCCTTCGAACAACGAGGAGGATGATATGGGAAAGAGCTTAAAAGGGACAAAGAGTCACGACAATCTGAAGCATGCGTTTGCCGGCGAGTCGCAAGCCAATCGCCGCTATCTCTACTTCGCTCGACGGGCGGATATCGAGGGGTATCCAGACGTCGGCGGACTCTTCCGGGACACCTCAGAGGCGGAAACCGGCCATGCCTTCGGCCATCTGGACTTCTTGAAAGAGGTCGGAGACCCGGCGACGGGGGTGCCGATCGGCAACACGGATGCGAACCTCAAGTCTGCCATCGAGGGCGAAACCTACGAATATACGCAAATGTACCCTGGAATGGCCAAGACCGCACGGGACGAAGGGTTCCCCGAGTTGGCTGAATGGTTTGAAACCTTGGCGAAAGCTGAACGGTCTCATGCCAATCGCTTCCAAAAGGGACTGGATAGTTTGAAAGGCTAATAACTGAGTGTCAGCTCACGTTCAGCGGTCAGTTTCTGGCGATGTGGCGAAAGTCCGTCGGCGGAAGCTGACCGCTGATTGCTTTCCGAGAGACGAATCGTGAAGGGCATCAGCCTGGTTTCGCCTATTGACGCCAAGCAGTTGGAGAAAGAGACCTTGCGGATCTATGAGGTCTGTGACGGCTGCCGGCGCTGCTTTAACCTCTGTCCGTCCTTCAACACGTTGCTGGACCGTATCGACCTGTATGAAGGCGATGTGGCAAAGCTCAGTCCGGCCGACCATCACCAAGTGGTCGACGAATGCTACTACTGCAAGCTTTGTTTCAACCATTGCCCTTATGCGCCTCCCCATCACTACGAAATCGACTTTCCCCATTTGATGATCGCCTGGAAGAAGCGGCTGGCTGCGGAGCGAGGAGTTCGCTGGCGGGATCGTTTGCTGATCATGACGGATGCCATCGGGAAGCTGGGCAGCGCGACGGCCTCGATCACGAATGGTTTATTGCGCAACAATGTGGTCCGTCGTGTGTTGCAGCAGATCGTCGGAATCCATCAAGACCGCCAGGTTCTGCACTTCTCGTCAGAGACGTTTTCGCGCTGGTTCGGGCGTCGAACCAAGCCTGTGTCGCCTGATCCGCCCACACGAAAAGTGGCGTTGTTTGCCAGTTGCCTGGTGAATGCGCAGGTCACGGATGTCGGGAAGGCTACGGTGCAAGTGTTGGAAAAGAACGGGGTTCAGGTGGTGGTTCCGGAGCAGCGCTGTTGCGGAATGCCGAACTTCGATATCGGAGACACCCAAGCCATTCAGCAGGCGGCCCGGAGCAATGTGGCCTCATTGTACCCCTGGGTGCTCAAGGGGTACGATGTGGTGGTGCCCACGGCGAGTTGTAGCTTGATGTTGAAGCGGGAATATCCGGAACTTCAGCCTGATGAGCAGACCAAACAGGTGGCCGAGAAGACATTCGATATCTGTGAGTACCTCATGAAGATGAAAAAGGAGGGGCAGCTCGCGACCGACTTCACAAAGAAGCCGGGGAAGGTTGCCTATCAGATTCCCTGCCACCTCAGAGACCAGAATATTGGGTTCAAATCAAAAGAGCTGATGGAGTGCGCGGGGGCGAAGGTTGAAGTCGTCGAACAATGTTCAGGGCATGATGGGTCCTGGTCGGCGAAGGTCGAGTTTTTCCCGCTCTCGATGAAGATCGCCGGCAAAGCCGTGCGGGCCATCGAACAGACCAGCGCGGATCTCGTCGCTTCTGACTGTCCACTGGCGGGTTTACAATTAGAGCAAGCCGGGGCCACCGCGCAGATGCCAGGGAAGACCGTACGGCATCCGATCCAGATCGTGCGGGATGCCTATGGGCTTTCCTCCCAGGGGTGAGCGGGCAGCGAGCATACGGTTCTCACGAATAGTTGAGGAAGAGAGAGTCTATCCGTGCAGACACTGACATCAGCGGACCTGATTCCCTACGAAGAGTACGAGAAACAGCGCGAAGCCTTTCGGGCGAACGTCATCGCGCTCAAACAGCGGCGGCGTATTTCAATCGGTCCGTGGATCACCCTGGTGTTCGAGAATCGGCGCACGTTGCAATTCCAGATTCAGGAAATGATTCGAGTTGAACGAATATTCGACCCGGCGAAGGTCCAGGACGAGCTCGATGTGTATAACGCGATCCTCCCTGCACCAGGTGAATTGAGCGCCACGCTCTTGATCGAAATTACCGACGAAGCGAACATCAAAGAACGACTCGATGAATTTATGGGACTGGATCACGGGGAGAAGGTAGCCATTGTGGCGGATGGCGAGGAAGCCTTCGGTGAGTTTGAAGGCGGCCATAGTCACGAGACGAAAATCAGCGCGGTGCACTTCGTCCGATTTCGTCCGACTGCTTCGATGCAGGCCACTTTCGCGAACCTCACCAAGTCTGTTACGATTCGTGTCAGCCATGGCGCCTATCGTGAAGAAGCGCCCGTATCGGGCAGCATGCGAGAAGAATGGCTTTCAGATCTCAAATAGGTAGAGCTGACTGCTGAATCCTTGGCAGATATCATCTATCTGTCTCAGGACTCAGCACTCGGTCCTCAGCACTGGAATACTATGCCCCCGGTATTACTGACTAAACGAATCGAGTTTGCTGCGGCCCACCGCTACATCCGCCCGGAATGGGATGAGGCGACGAACCGAGCGGCCTTTGGCCGTTGCTACAATCCGCCGTCGCACGGGCATAACTACCTGATCGAACTGAGCGTTTCAGGTGACATCGATGCTACGAACGGCATGGTCGTGAATCTGTTCGACCTCAAGCGGGTGATGTTGGATGTGATTGAGGAATTCGATCACAAGAATCTCAATCTCGACATGGCCTATTTCAAGGATCGTATTCCCACTTCTGAAAATTTCGCGCATGTGCTGTGGGACAAGTTTGCGGTTCAACGAGATATCGGGGCGCTCCATACCCTTCGGCTCTGTGAGGATGAAGACCTCTATGCTGAGGTGACGGTCGGGGATCGTCCGAACAGGGCGACGATTACGAAGCGCTACTCCTTTAACGCCGTTCAACCAGGGCATGAGGGACGAGAATGGGATTGTTTTGTGACGGTGAGAGGCACGATTGATCCCATGACCGGCATGGTGACCGATATCGGGGCATTAGATCAGCTGGTCAAGGACAGGGTGATTGCGAAATTCGATCACAAGGACCTGTCGGTGGTCCTGCAGCGCCAGTCCGTGACCGGCCAGGAGTTGGCCCAAGACATCTGGCAGGAACTCGCTCCACGTATCACCCAAGGCACCCTGACTAACATTCGATTGGTTCCCTCCCGCGACCTGGCTTACGACTATGCCGGGTGATCGGATAGCCTCCCGCTGTTCGATCCCAATACACCAGGAGCCGCAAATAGATCGGCAGATCTATCGGTAAACTTCTCGTCGATGTCCGATCCTCACAATCTCAACATGATGGGCAATATCGTCAATGCCATAGACAATGCGATAGTCACCTTGCCGAATGCGGTAGCGTTCAGATTCACCTGAAAGTTTTTCACATCCTGATGGCCGGGGCTGTTGGGCTAAGCTTCGAATGCGATCGATTATCCGCTTGAGGTCCCCTGAGGGAATTGCCTTCAGCTCTTTCTCGGCGGATCGTTTGATGACGAGGCTATAAGGCCCCGTCACGCTTCAACTCCTCTAGCAGCTTCTCGAATGGACGCGAGGGTTCTTTTGACCGGCGCTCAAACGCCTCCAGGTCCAGGGCATCCTCTCGCAGAGATTCAAGCACTGCGGCATTGACCAGGTCCGAGACGGACCGGTCTGTGGTTGCGGCTTTGACCTTAAGGGCTCGATAGACTTTCGGCTTTAGATAGATTGTTGTGCGAGTATCCGATGGCATGGTGCCCCTCCATTATGACGCTAAAGCATTATAACATCATAACGTTAAAAGTCAGAAGAGCTCCTGGCATGTCTACCGATACAGGGTCCCCCTATGATGAGCACTTCATGCCTTCTGTGCCTGTCGAACGGTAGACCTTCTAGCATTAGTCATGGAATGGGTGGACTTGCATCGCCAGGAACTGATGGAAGACCGGGAATTAGCCCGTCAGCAAATCGAACTCAAACGCATTGCACCACTGGAGTAACCACTATGTTTCTCATCGACGTCGTAGATGTCACACCGATGGATGGACATCGGCTCGAACTCCCCTTCAAGGATGGGCTGAAGACCGTCGTGGATGTCGATCGGGTCATACAACGGTTTGATGGTGTGTTTGCTCCCCTCAAGGACCCCGACTTTTTCCGTCTGGCCCGCGTCGATCCGGAGATTGGGACAATCGTGTGGCCCAACGGCGCTGACTTATGCCCGGACGTGCTCTATTCCTATGCATCTGGGAAACCGATCATCGTGAACGGTGAGCGAGTCCTGAATTAAGTGAAAATCCGGTTTGACGCCAATCAACAGTTCCAGTTCGACGCGATGTCGTGAGCTGTGCCGCAATAACGTCCCACAGACGTTGATCGAGATGCGACGATGACAACGCCCTCTTTCAAGACCGCCTCCATTCGGGACACAATTGCCGAAATGGTGCGACGCATTGTCGTACGATTTAACCCGGATTCCGCAGTAGAGAGAGGCTTACGGGGAGGCTCGTGACGTGTGGGGTGACGGGGAGCTTGTTGACACTGGGAGATTCGCGACGTGCCCAGCGGTCTGCTTCGTCTCATTCGCGTCGGTG
>Ga0268299_1001796_pt1 | contig 32190 bp, 18 predicted proteins | sample NOBtaG_FD_193484 | JGI IMG/M metagenome (GOLD analysis project Ga0268299, IMG submission 193484) | Activated sludge microbial communities from bioreactor in Nijmegen, Gelderland, Netherland - NOB reactor | ecosystem: Engineered > Bioreactor > Aerobic > Activated sludge | place: Netherlands... | reverse complement strand
GTGGAAACGTCGTTGTCGCGCGAGGGTTGACGTGGCGCGGCTTCACGGTTCGAGACAGCGGCGCGGACTCGGTTTGGGCTGGATTCTGGCGAGGAGCAGGGACTCGGCGGCGACGCCGTAGGGGCCTTGGAGGACGGGGTTGCCGGTGGGATCCACCAGCAGGGAACAGCCGATGCATTGGCGTCCGGCCCAGGGGCCGGCGGTGATGGGGCCGACGTTGCTGCAGCCGGCGATCCACATCCCAAACTCGCGGGCCACAGGGCCATAGCTGTCACGCCAAAGGCCTCCGTAGGGTTCGCGCACCGGATCGTGGCCGGCGGCCACCGCCCAGGCGCAGGGCGAGAGGATCAGTTGCGCTCCCATGCTACCCAAGGTTCGGCTGATGGGATGACCGGGGACAAAGGCGTCCGCACAGATCATGACGCCGACCTTTCCGAAGGGAGTCTCCACCACCGACAGGCGGTCGCCCGGCGCATACAGGGTGTGGGCGAAATCCAGTTCGTTGATCTTCCGATGATGCAGGACCACTTCGCCGGAATCGGAGACCAGGACGGCGGCGTTGAAGACGCGGTCGCCGGCGCGTTCGGTCAAGCCGGCGCAGACCCAGACGCCGGATTGTCGCGCGGCGTCGCGCAGGGCCCGGCAGGCGGCGCCGTCCGGAATCGGGCCCGCGAGATCGGAGGCCGAGGGATGCGTCCAGCCCAGGTCCATCGTTTCGGGAAGGACCACCACGCGCGCTCCCTGCGCGGCGGCCTCGGCGATGGAACGGCGGGCCCGGTCCAGGTTGCCGGCAAGGTCACCGCCGGCGACCTGGATTTGGGCGAGGGCGAGGAGGAAGTGGGGCATCAGTTCGTTGTTCGTTATGAGTGGTCCGTTGTCATTGGGCGATGGCGACGGTCCACGGACTATGACTGCTCCATTCCAAAACAAAACGGGGCGGGGAATGCCCCGCCCCGTGATGATGGGTCATTGGCGGACGGCTTCAATCGAAGGCGTGTCCGGCGCTGCACAGCACGTTGCGGAGCTTGTGGCGCACGAGTTCCTTCACCGCCTTTCGGGCAGGGGCCAGGTACTTTCGCGGATCGAATTCCTTGGGCTTGGTGCCGAGCACCTCGCGGATGGCGGCGGTCATGGCCAGGCGGAGGTCGGTATCAATGTTGACCTTGGTGCAGCCGGTGCGGCGGGCGATCTCGATGTCGGCTTCGGGCACGCCGGCGGTTTCCTCGCCGAGGTCGCCGCCGTACTTGTTGATCTTCTGGGCGAGATCCTTGGGCACCGACGAGGCGCCGTGGAGTACCAGCGGATAGTCGCCCAACCCGGCGTCGAGCAATGCCTTCTTGATCGCCTTGAGCCGCTCCAGATCGAGGTGCTGCTCGCCCTTGAACTTGTAGGCGCCATGGCTGTTGCCGATGGCCACCGCCAGGGAGTCCACTCCGGATTGCTTCACGAACTGCACGGCCTCGTCGGGATGCGTGTACACGCCTCCCTTGGAATAGCCGCCGCCCTCTTCGCCGTCGTCGTGCTGGGCGCCGACGAGCATTCCCAATTCGCCCTCGACCACGCAGTTGTGCTTGTGCGCGTAGTCCACCACCTTGCGGCAGACTTCCACGTTCTTCTCGAACGGATCGTGCGAGGCGTCAATCATGACGCTGGTGAAGCCTTCATCAATGCATTGCTTGCACAGCTCGAAGCTGTCGCCGTGGTCGAGATGCACCGCGATGGGAATCGTGCTCAGGCTGACCGCCGCCTCGATCAGCTTTTTCAGATACACCGGATGGGCGTAGTCCCGGGCGCCTTTGGAAATCTGGAGCATCACGGGCGCCTTCTCCTCCTCACAGGCTTCCACGATGGCCTGGAGTAGTTCCATGTTGTTCACATTGAAGGCGCCCAGCGCGTACTTGCCCTTGAGGGCCTTCGCAAACAGGTCTTTGGTGTGTGTCAGTGGCATAGGAAATCCGAGGGGTGGGTCCGAGCCGGAGGCGCCGGACGAAGGACAAGTTTATGTCGGGAGTCTTTCCGGGGAAAGGAGGAAGGATGAGGAGCGGGAAGCCCGGAGGCGTGAGGCCCTCCATGAATCGAAATTCACGGAGGGCCTTCGTCACCGGAAGGGAACGGAGGGAAGGGGGATGCCGGGTTTTTCCAGCCCGGGCGGTGAACCAGGAGACGGAAGACCGCGGATCCCACGCGTCGGCGCCAATCAGCGCACCTCGTCGTCGGGATCGGATGCCGGAGCCTCTTCGGCCGCCGGGGTCGCCGCCGGCTCCGGCTGGCTGTCACGCTCTTCCATGGCGGCTTTGCGGCTCAGCCGGACGCGGCCTTTTTCGTCCACGCCAAGGCATTTCACCGTGATCTCGTCGCCGATCTGGACGATGTCTTCGACTTTCTTCACGCGGAAGTTGGCCAACTCGCTCACGTGCACGAGGCCTTCGGCACCTGGAACGAATTCGACGAAGGCGCCGAAGTCTTTAATCGAAACCACCTTGGCTCGATAGATCTTGCCTGGCTCTGCCGCGGACGCGGCTCGGGCCTTGTCCTCGGGGGAACCCTGCTTGGCCGCGCGGGCGGCGTCGCTGTCGCCCTTGGCGCGGCCATTGTCAGCGGACCGCTCGCCTCGTTCGCCACGCTCACCTCGCTCACGGCGTTCGCCCCGTTCCGGCCGCTCTCCACGACCGCCGCGTTCCCCGCGTTCGGGACGTTCGGGACGTTCGGGTCGGGGCGGACGCTCGCCCTCGGCGCGCGGCGTGGCGGTGCCATTCGTCTCTTCGGGGGCGGTGGACGGCGGGATCTCCCCCCGCTCCTCCATGGCGGCCTTGCGGCTCAGCTTGACGCGTCCCTTGTCGTCCACACCGATGCATTTCACCCAGATTTCGTCACCCATCTTGACGATGTCCTCGGGGCGGTTCACCCGCTTGTTGGACAATTCGCTGACGTGAACCAGACCGTCCTGGCCCGGAATCACTTCCACGAACACCCCGAACTCCTTGATGGTGACGATGCGCCCCAGATAGAGCCGGCCGACCTCGATTTCGGCACCCAGGGCCTCGATCTCGCGTTTGGCGAGCTCCATGCCTTCGGCGGAGACGGAGAAGATCTTCACCGTGCCATCGTCCTCGATGTCAATTTCGCAGCCGGAATCGTCCACCAGCCGCTTGATGTTCTTGCCGCCGGGTCCGATGAGGAGGCCGATCTTTTCGGGATTGATGCGCAGGACGGTGATGCGCGGCGCGTACTTGGAAATCTCGGTGCGCGGCGCCGGCAGCGTCGCGGCCATGCTTTCCAGGATCTTCAGCCGGGCGGCGTACGCCTTGGACACCGCCTCGGCCATGATCGAAAGGGGCAGACCCTTGAGCTTGAGGTCGAGTTGGAAGCCGGTGATGCCCTTCTCGGTCCCCGCGATCTTGCAGTCCATGTCGCAGAACGCGTCCTCCCAGCCGATGATGTCGGTCAGAAGCTGGTAACGATTGATTTGCCCGTCGGCGCCGTAGTCGGTGCAGATACCGATGGAAATGCCGGCCACCGGGCGTTTCAGCGGGACGCCGGCGTCCATCAGGGCCAGCGTGGCCCCGCAGACGGAGGCCATGGAGGTGGAGCCGTTGGACTCCATGATTTCGGAGGTGATGCGCACCGCATACGGGTATTCCTCCAGCGGAATCATCGGCTTGACGCTGCGTTCGGCCAGCGCGCCGTGCCCGATCTCCCGGCGCCCGGGACCACTGATGCGGCCGGTCTCGCCCACCGAGAAATTGGGGAAGTTGTAGTGCAGGATGAACTGCTTCTTGGTCTCGCCGCCGGTGTAGGCGTCGAATTCCTGGACGTCATCGCTCGTGCCGAGGGTGGCCACGCACACGGCCTGCGTCTCGCCGCGCTGGAACATCGCGCTGCCGTGGGTGCGGGGCAGGAATCCCACCGCGCTGCTGAGCGCGCGCAGGTCGTCCGCGCCGCGACCGTCGAGACGCTTTCCGTGGTCCAGGATCAGGGTGCGCACGGCCTCCTTTTGGATGTAGTATTGAGCATCCTTGATGACGAACGGGGTCACCTTTTCGGCGCCGAACTTCGCCACCAGTTTCTCGCCCACGTCGGCGAACACCGCGTTCACCGCCGCTTCCCGGGCCAGCTTCTGGGGAGTGAGCAGGGCCGGAACGATCCGGTCGCCGGCCAGTTCTTTGGCGGCGGCGAGAATCTCGCCGGGAACCAGGGTCACCTGAATCTCCCGTTTGGGCTTGCCGATGCGGGCGGCGAGTTCCTTCTGGGCGGCGACCAGGGGCTGGATGGCCTCCTGACCAAACCGCAGCGCGGCGATGAAATCCTCCTCGCTGATTTCATCGGCGGCGCCCTCGTACATCACCACATCGTGCTCATTGCCGACGTAGATGAGATCGAGATCCGACTCCAACTGCTGATCGTGGGTCGGATTGGCGACGAACTCGCCGCGGACGCGTCCGACCCGGACGGCGCCGATCGGGCCCGCCCACGGGATGTCGGACACCATCAGCGCCGCCGAGGCGCCCAGGATGGAGAGGATGTCTGGATCATTTTGTCCGTCCGCCGAAAGCAGGATGCTTTGGACCTGGACTTCGTTGTACCAGCCCTTGGGGAAGAGCGGGCGGATGGGACGGTCGGTCAGGCGGCAGGTGAGGATTTCCTTTTCGGTGGGGCGTCCTTCACGCTTGAAGTAGCCCCCGGGGAACTTCCCGGCCGCCGCCGCGCGCTCGCGGTAGTCCACGGTGAGCGGGAAGAAATCCTGTCCTTCCTTGGCCTTGGTGGCCGCCACGGCGGCGGTGAGGATGACGGTATCGCCCATTTGGACGGTGACGGCTCCGTCGGCTTGGCGGGCATAGCGGCCGGATTCAATATGCAGTTCCTGGCCTCCAACGTTAACGGTTACTTTCTCTGACATGTTGCGGAATTGCCGGACCGCACCCCGGGGAACTTCAATCAACCGCCCCAACTGAACGCCGGCTGGCGCCCGCGGAGTCGGGGTCGCTGAGTGAAATCACCCGGTGGCGGACCGGACGATGTTTGTGATGACGCAACCAATTTGGTTTTCGGATCTGGCCGGACGAGAGGATACCGGGTTGCGTCGCCTGCGGCATCCAGGTCCCCGGGAGGGGCTCGACCGGCCAAAAGTCAAAACCGGGCTCAAGGCCCGGCTTCACAGTGATTTACTTGCGCAATTTCAGCTTCTTGGTGATGGCCTGATAGCGGCCCTCGTCCTTTGTCTGAAGGTAGTTGAGCAGACGCCGGCGCTGGCTGACGAGGATCAGCAGGCCCCGCCGCGAACTGTTGTCCTTGGCGTTTTTCTGCAGATGCTCGGTGAGGTTGGCGATGCGGCTGCTCAACAGCGCGATCTGGACCTCCGGCGATCCGGTGTCCTTCTCGTGCGTGCGATGTTCGGTAATGGTTTTTGCTTTTGCTTCCATGTGATTTCGGTGTCGGGCAGCAGGCACCGCCCGGTAAATGTCCGTCAATCGAAGCCAGAAGATTAGAGACCACCCCTCCAGGTGTCGAGACCTGATTTCCCGGCAGGCGACACCCCCGACACCTCGCGCGACCGGGACGAGGCGCCCGGGCTCTGGGATCGTCCTTGGCTTGGACCGCATCCTCGGGCTGTATCGGCAGCCCACGAGCCGGGGCTCCCTATGAACCAATCCGATCTCATCCGCCTGGGAGTGCCTCCCGGGGAGGCCATGCGACGGGGCTTGGAATTGATCACCCGCAGCCTGCTGTCCGGCAGTCCGCCGGCCGAGGTGGCGTCCCGGGTCGAGGCGGTGATCCGCGATCCGCAGGCGTATTCGGAGCACGCGGTCCTGGGGGAGTTTGCTGGTGCCTTGATGCGGTCCTCCCGGGAGATTCGCGAAGCGTCCGCGGCATGGACCCAGTGGGGAACGGGACTCGAACCGGAAGCCGTGAACCAGATGGCCCGGGCCTGCCGGGTGCCGGTGGCGGTGGCCGGCGCCCTCATGCCGGACGCCCATGTCGGCTATGGCCTGCCCATCGGCGGGGTGCTGGCCACGGACAATGCCGTGATCCCGTATGCCGTGGGGGTGGACATCGCCTGCCGCATGAAGCTTTCCGTCGTGGACCTTCCCGTGAGGGAATTGGACCGGCGCCGGGACCGGCTGATCCGCGCCATCGAGTCCGAGACACGGTTCGGCGTGGGAGCCCGGTTCGAACTCCGGCGGGATCACGAGGTAATGGAAGCGGATTGGACCGTATCGCCGGTGACCCGCGACGAACGCGACCGCGCCTGGAGCCAATTGGGCACCAGCGGCAGCGGGAATCATTTCGTCGAATGGGGCACGCTGACCGTCCCCGAGGGATCCGCCGCCGCGGATGGCGCCGAGGGTTCCGGACTTTGCCTGCCTCCCGGCGAATACGTCGCCCTGCTGTCCCACAGCGGCAGCCGGGGCATCGGTGCGGCGGTTTGCGATCATTACTCGCGGCGGGCGTCGGAACGTTGCGGGGACCTTCCCAAGGATCAGCGCCATCTGGCCTGGCTCCCGCTGGATTCGGATGAGGGGCGGGAATACTGGGCGGCGATGGAGCTGATGGGCCGCTACGCCGCGGCCAATCACGCGCTGATTCACCGGCATGTGGCGGAACACCTCGGACTGCAGGAGTTGGCTACGGTCGAGAACCATCACAATTTCGCCTGGCGTGAGACCCACGTGGTGAATGGCCAGTCGCGGGAGTTGATCGTGCACCGCAAGGGGGCGACCCCGGCGGGGGCAGGGGTGCTCGGTGTCATTCCCGGCTCCATGGCCGCGCCAGGATTTGTGGTGCGGGGACGGGGCCATCCCGCTTCGCTAAACTCAGCGTCTCATGGTGCCGGGCGGGTGATGAGCCGCAAGAAGGCGGCGGAATCCTTCGAATGGTCGAAGGTCCAGCGGCTCCTGAGGGATCGCCGAGTGCACTTGATTTCGGCCGGACTGGACGAAGCGCCCGGCGTGTACAAGGACATCCATGCGGTCATGGCTGCCCAGTCCGACTTGGTCGAGATCCTCGCTGAGTTTCATCCGCGCATCGTCAAGATGGCCCCCGCCGGAGAACGCCCCGAAGACTGAGCGAAAGCGCCCACCTCGTCGGCAGTTCTTCCTTCCTCCTTCCCCTGCCGGGTTCCCGCTTTCTCCATCCCGGCGCCTGTGGTTGGCTGCGGGCTTCGCAATGAACGTTCCGTTTTTGAACCCGGGGGCGCAGATGGCGGCGCTGAAGACCGAGATTTTGGCGGCCGTGGAGGAGGTGCTGACCCGCGGCCACTACATCCTGGGTCCGCAGGTGGCGGCATTGGAGCAGGAGGTCGCAGCCTTTTGCGGCGTCCGGTTTGGGGTGGGGGTGAACAGCGGGTCCGACGCCCTCACGCTGGCTTTGCGGGCGCTGAACATGGGTCCCGGGGACGAGGTCATCACCTCGCCATTCACCTATATCGCTCCAGCGGAAAGCATCCATCAACTGGGCGCGACCCTCGTTTTTGCCGACATCCACCCCCGGCGGTTCACGCTGGATCCCGACGATGTGGCGCGTCGCATCACGCCCCGGACCCGGGCGATTGTGCCCGTCCACCTTTTCGGCCAGGCCGCGCCCCTGCGCGAACTGGCGGCCCTCGGATTGCCACTGGTGGAGGACTGCGCCCAGGCGATCGGGGCGACGCATGATGGAATGCCCGTCGGCGGGATCGGTACGCTCGGATGCCTGAGCTTTTATCCCACCAAGAATCTCGGCGCCTGCGGCGATGGCGGCATGGTGCTCACGCAGGACGAGGCGCTGGCCAAGCGATTGCGGATGCTGCGCGTGCATGGCATCGAGCGCCGCTACCATCACGACCTCCACGGGTGGAACTCGCGTCTCGACGAGCTGCAGGCCGCGATTTTGCGGGTCAAGCTGCCGCACCTGGCCGCGGGCAATGCCCGCCGCGGAGCCATAGCGGCGCGCTATTCGGCTGGGCTGGCGGACCTGCCGGTCGAATTGCCGGAGGTCGCGCCGGGAAACAGTCACGTGTTCCACGTATATGCCATCCTCTGCGACGCTCGCGATGCCCTGCAGGCGCACCTGGCGTCCCATGGCGTCCCCACGCTGATCTACTATCCCGTGCCCCTGCATTTGCAGCGCTGCTATGCGGACCTCGGATGGAAGGCGGGGGATTTTCCGATCGCCGAACGAGTCGCGCAGCGCGTGTTGCCCCTGCCCATGTATCCGGAGTTGGGCGATGACCAAGTGGACTGGGTCATTGCCCAGATGCGCAGCTTCTTTGGACGGTGAGGCGGTGATCACCGGCGTGGAAGACCGCCAGCCAGTGGGTGGCGAGCGCCGGATCGTTGAGGCAGAGGGCGCCGGAATGGATTCGCTGGTGCGGTTGGCCGCTGAGCCGGAGGGGAGACTGAAGAGATAACCGCCGGGCAAAGGCCGCGAAGTCGTGCCAGCCGGCCTTGGTGATCACGGTCCGTGAAACCAGTTCGAAGACGCCGTGGATTCCCGGAGCCGCCTGCCGCATGAGTTCCAGGGTCAACCGTCCCATGGTGTAGCGGGGATTGATTTCCACCACGGGCTTCAGACGGTGCCGGCCGCCGGCGTCGCGGTACACCAGGGCGTCCACACCCAGGGGTCCGAGGAATCCGAGAGCCCGCAGCCGCGGCTCCAGGACCGCCTTGAACGACTCATACCATCGCAGGATCCGCCCGTGGGCGTCTCCTGATTCGGGAAGCCAGCGGTACACCGCCGAAGGCGGCTTTCGATGGAACCGGGGCTCGGCCCAATTGGCGATGAACTGCCCCCGGAGATCGTTTTGGAGACCGGAGAAGCCGACGAGCCGCAGTCCGCCCGGCTCCATCTCCCATTGCACTGAGAAATCAGCAACGCGGTCCAACCACGGCTCCAGAACCACTCCCGGACCGTGGGACAGCGCGCGGTCCAGCCACCGGCGCTGCGCCGGGAGCATCTCCGGCTCCCAAAGCCGCAGGTGGCCGCGGCCGGCGAGGCTCAGCGCCGTCTTGGCGACGAGTCGCTGGAATCCGCCGCGCCGCAGCCGGGCCATGGTGTCGAGCGCCTCTGCGGAGGAGTGGACGGCGATGCCGCAGACTTCGGGAGGACAGAGCCAGTCGGCGGACGGATCGGCGATGGAACCGGAGCCCAGGATCTCCCGCAGAAAGGCGGCGCTCCACGACTTGGAGTAGAGGACGGTGTGGTTTCCTTCGGAAGCCGGGAGAAGCGCCCGTCCCGCTTCCGCGAGTTGCGCCACCAGGGGCGCGAGCGTCGCGGAGGCGTCGGGTCCCCAGGCCCACGGCCGGAGCCGTCCGAGCTTACGCTCCCGGAGCGGATGCCCCGGTGGGATTTCGCCGTCGGAGAGGAGGCTGAACTCGGGAAGGGGAAACCCCGCGGCTTGAATCCCCTCGAGGAACTCTGCGGACGGGATTTGTTCCACCAGCACGACGTCATCCCGGCGGGCGAGGAACTGGGGCAGGTTCTCGAGATCGCGGGCCAGGGCGGCAGCGGCCCGACTCGGTGTGGCACCGCCCGCCAGGCGTTCCTCGGCGAGGGGGTTGAAAAGAAATACGCTGGGGGTGCGGCCCTTGGAGGCGGCATGGACCCGGAGTTGCGTGATGAAGGCCCCATCGAGTCCGGCAGCCCGGCGGCCTTCGGCATTGAAGCCGATGCCCCGGGCGCGGGCGGGCGAGAGCGGAAACCTCAGTTGCCGGCAGTAGGCATCCCAATCGCCGGAGCCGGGATCCTTCCATCGGCGGAACCATTTCAAGCCGTGTGCCACGTGGCCGATTTCATCGCGGTAGATGCGGTCCAGGAGGGCGGCGGTCTCGGCGTCCCCCGCCTCGGTGAAGCACCCCGCGAAGTGGCGGCAGAAATCCAGGTTGGCCTGCTCGAAGGTGAGGCTGAGTCCGGTGACGAAATCCAGCGGACTTGTCATCGGGGACACCGCCCGCCAGAAGTAGCCGCTCACCGGAAGCTCGCCGAAGGCGATGCCGCAGGCGCGCATGCGGTCGAGATACATCCGCGTGTGCTCCTGCTCGTCCCGGAGCGTCTGGAGCACTCCCCGCCGGAAGGCCGGCGGAGCGTCCGGAAAGCGGAGCAGCACCAGCGCCATCAGCTCGGTGGCCAGCAGCTCGTGGTTGGCGAAGAAATGCAGGAGGCGTCCCCGCTCCCGCTCATCGCCCAGCCGGTGGGCCGGCGGCGCCTCGGCTCCGCGCGAGCCTGAAGGCTTGAAAGTCAGTTCGGCGGGACGCCCCGGGGTATCGGGAAGGGGCAGGGGAGCGCCCGGACGTTCATCGGTGAGGTCGGCGGCAAACGCCAACTTTTCCCCGAGCGTCCTGGCAAACAGGATCCGTTCGGCGAACTCGCGGACTTCCACGGCAGCGCCACCGCGGCGGACTCAGCGCGCCTGGGCGCCCATCGCCAGCAAGAACATGATGTTGTTCGGAGTCTTCTTGAGCTTCGACAGCAGCAGTTCCATGCCCTCCACCGGCGGCACCCCGACCAGGGCGCGGCGCAAGACCGCGATGCGGGAGAATTCGTCCGGATGGTACAGCAGCTCCTCCTTCCGCGTCCCGGAGCGCTCGATGTTGATCGTGGGAAAAATTCGGCGGTCCACCAGCGCGCGGTCGAGATGGATCTCCATGTTTCCCGTGCCCTTGAACTCCTCGAAGATGACCTCGTCCATGCGGCTGCCGGTGTCCACCAGAGCCGTGGCCATGATGGTGAGCGATCCGCCCTCCTCGATGTTGCGCGCCGCGCCGAAGAACCGCTTGGGCTTGTGCAGCGCATTGGCGTCCACGCCGCCCGACAGGATCTTGCCCGAATGGGGCTGGACCGTGTTGTAGGCGCGCGCGAGGCGGGTGATGGAGTCCAGGAGGATCATGACGTCCCGCTTGTGCTCCACCATGCGCTTGGCCTTTTCGATGACCATCTCGGCCACCTGCACGTGGCGCTCGGGCGGTTCGTCGAAGGTGGAACTGACCACCTCGGCGCCTCGGCAGGTCCGCTCCATGTCGGTGACTTCTTCCGGGCGCTCGTCAATCAGCAGGATGATCAGATAGATGTCCGGATTGTTCTGCAGCACCGCGTTGGCGAGCTTTTGCATGAGCACCGTCTTGCCGGTGCGCGGCGGCGCGACGATCAGGCCGCGGGTCCCCTTGCCGACGGGGCAGATCAGGTCCACGACCCGGGTGTTGAGTTCGTCGCCCGTGGTCTCGAGGATGATCCGCTTGTCGGGAAACAGAGGGGTCAGGTTCTCGAAGAGCGTTTTATCCTTGGCGGCGTCCGGATCCCTGCCGGCCACCTTTTCCACGCGCAGCAGGGCGTAGAACTTTTCCTTGTCCTTGGGAGGCCGGACCTGGCCTTCCACCTCGTCGCCGCTCTGCAGATCAAACCGCCGGATCTGGGACGGCGACACATAGATGTCTTCGGGGCAGGGCAGGTAGTTGAAGGCGGCGGAGCGGAGGAATCCGAATCCTTCGGGCATGACCTCCAGGGTGCCCCGGGTATAGATCGTGCCGCCGGCCTGGAGGTTGCGCTGAACGATCTGAAACAGGATCTCCTGCCGCTTGAGCGTGCCGTAGTTCTCGATGCCAAATTCCTTGGCCACTTCGCTCAGCTTGCCGATGGGCATCGGCTGTAATTGGTGCAGTTGCAGCGTGCGCGGCTGAATGACCGGCGCCGGTCCGGCGGATTCCAGTTCACCGTCGTCGGCGGAAGCGGCGGCCCGGGAAGCGGGCGACGTGGATGCAGTCGGACCGGATCGGGGCGCCGGATCGGAGACGGCAGAAATGGCCGCGACGGCTGCTTCCTCCGTCACCGGGTTGGCAGGAGACTCCGCAGCGGGCGACCGGGATTCTGAGGCGAGGGTCTCGGAGTCGAGAGCTGGCGTCGGTTCGGAGGCATCCGCCTTCTTGCGGGAAACACGGGGCTTTTTGGGGGCCGTGGGATCTTTCGTGACACGTGGCATGATAATAAGTCGGACCGGAGGACGGGACGACCCCGAGCACTGCGGGATTCGTACGAAACCTTGCGGATTGGAACGATCGAGGGGACTGAGCCGAACCCGCGAGGATTCAGCGGTGGTGCGCGGTCAAAATGAACCGCATGTCTTTGTGCGCAAGGCGAAATTTTTCGCGAGGAGCAGGGACCCTCAATGGGGAGGAGATCCGCGGCGGCCCGGCGAGCGCGAAGGTTCTCCCCTTCCGGCGCAGCCAAAGCGCTGTCATGGCGGGCCGTCCCAAAGACGTCCGTTTCTGCGCCTTTCGTCGCGGTTTGAGGCGGCCTGTGGTTCGCAGATAGTGAGAATGACGAGGCGCCGGGCAGCGAAAACCGAGATGCCGAAAACTTGCCCCGACGGCGCCGATCCCTTCATGCTGGCTTCTCGCGCATGGCTGAAGTCCCCGTTCCCATCCGTACCTTCCGCGCCGACCAACTGGCCGTGGAGGTGTTCGCCTCCAACGACGCCCTTTCCGAGCACGTCGCCCACCGGGTGCAGCGCTTGCTGCAAACGGCCATCGAACGCCAGGGATCGGCCGCGGCGATCCTGGCCACCGGCAATTCGCAGATCCGCTTCCTCAAGCGCTTGACCGAGCTGGGCGGCGTGGATTGGTCCCGGGTGACGTTTTTCCACATGGACGAGTATCTGGGCCTGCCGGCGGAGCATCCGGCCGGATTCCGCCGCTATATGAAGGACCGCGTGGAGTCGCTGGTGCATCCGAAGGCGTTTCATTACATCGTCGGCGATGCCGATCTGCCGCAGGTGGAGTGCGACCGGTACACCGCCCTGCTGCGGGCCCAGCCCATTGACCTGTGCTGCATGGGCATCGGCGAGAACGGCCATCTCGCCTTCAACGACCCCCCGGTGGCCCGTTTCGACGACACGACCTACGTCAAACTGGTGAGGCTCGATGACGCCTGCAAGCGCCAGCAGGTCCGTGAAGGGCACTTCCCCGGCTTGGACGCGGTGCCGGGATACGCGCTGACGCTGACCGTCCCGGCGCTGATGACCGCCCGCAGCGTCCTCTGCCTGGCGCCGGAGAAGCGGAAGTCGGTGCCGGTGCGCGATGCGTTGCAGGGGCCGGTTTCGACGGCGTGCCCGGCGTCCTTCCTCCGACGGCAGCCGCATGCCACGCTGCTGCTGGACACCGACTCCGCCTCGCTGCTGGAAAGCTGAACCGGAGATTCGGAGTTCACGGCGGCGGCGCGACTTTCTCGAAGACCATCCCGGCAACCGCGACCCATGCGCATTCTGGCCCTGGATCATGGCACCGCGCGCATCGGCGTCGCCGTCAGCGATTCGATGCGGATGATCGCGCAGCCGTTGGAGGTCATCCCGGCGCAGCCGTTTGCCGACTTCCTGGCGCGTCTCAAAACGTTGATCCGGGAGCAGGAGGTGGAGTTGATCCTGGTGGGCATGCCGCGGAATCTCGACGGATCCTATGGCGAGGCCGCGGCGCGCGTCCGGGAGTTTGTGACGGTGCTGAAGGATTCGATCACCGTCCCTTTGGAGACGTGGGACGAGCGCCTGACCACGGCGCTGGCGCAGCGGTTTCTTTCCGAGGGCGGGGTGCGGGGGGGCAAACGCCGGGAGAAGGTGGATAAAACAGCGGCCGCACTGCTCCTGCAGAGCTATCTCGACAGCCTGGCGTCCCCATGAATCCGGGAGGCGCCAGGTCCGCACCGCCGACGCCGGAGATGCAGGCGCCGGATCATGTGCGGTTCCGGTTGCGCCTCGCCTATCAGGGCACCCGGTTCGCGGGATGGCAGCGGCAGGCCGGCCAGAGGACGGTTCAGGAGACCGTCGAGCAGGCCTTGGAACGGCTGTTTGCCCGGCGCCTCGATGTGTACAGCTCCAGCCGCACGGACACCGGAGTGCATGCGCTGGGAATGGTGGCCCATGTGGACATTCCGAAGAGCGTCCTGCGGATGCCCCCGGCGAAGCTCGTGCTCGCCGCCAATGCCTGGCTGCCGGAGGACGTGCGCATCTTGGCGGCGGCGCGGGCGCGTCCGGACTTTCACGCCCGATATGGGGCCACGGGCAAGCAATACCGGTATTTCGTTTGGAATCATCCGGCCCACGAGCCGCTGGAGCGGCATCGCACCTGGCATGTGCCGCGGACGCTGGACCTGGACCGGATGCGCGCCGCCGCGCGGACGCTGGTGGGGCGGCACGATTTCCTGGCCTTCAGCGCCTCGCCGGGATACGCGCGGCGCCACACGGTCCGCGACGTCACCCGTTGCGAGGTGAAGGGCGCCGGCCCGTTGTTGACCCTGGTGTTCGAGGCCGACGGCTTCCTCTACAAGATGTGCCGGGGAATGGCCGGCACGCTGGTGCAGGTGGGGCTCGGGCGCTTTGCACCGGAAGGGCTGCTCCCGATGCTGGCCAGTCGGGACCGCCGTCTCGCGGGCATGACGGCTCCGGCCCATGGGTTGGTGCTCTGGAGGGTGTTTTATGGCCGCCGCCTTCGTCACGAATCGGCCACGCTGGAATCCGCGCCGGATCTGGAGTAGTTCCTCCCGGGCGTCACCCCATGAACTTGGTCCTCGTCGAACCGGAGATTCCGCCCAACACCGGGAACATCGCCCGGCTGTGCGCGGCGACCCGCACCACGCTGCACCTCATCGAACCGCTGGGGTTCGACCTGGGCGACCGCCAGTTGAAGCGCGCCGGCATGGACTACTGGCAACAAGTCGAATGGCGGCGATGGCCGGACTGGACCGCCTTCGCCGCTTCCGTGCCGCCGCTGGACCGGATCTGGTTCATCGAGCAGGGCGCGCCGCGGCGATACATTGATGCCACCTTCAATCCAGACGACTACCTGGTCTTCGGACGCGAAACCGCCGGCCTGCCGCGCGCGCTGCTGGAATCGAATCCGGGCTCGTGGCTGGAAATTCCCATGATGAATCCCGAGTCCCGCTCGCTGAACCTGTCCAATTGCGCGGCCATCGTCCTGTTCGAGGCCCTTCGCCAGACCGGATTTGGCGGCGTCCAGCCACCGTCGGTGTCCACGGGAGGCTGAACAACCGGCCCATCGGCATCGTCGAGGCGTCAATCATTCGCGATCTACTCTCATGACACGGAATTCCTCGGGGAGCATACGCGCCTCGCGTGTTGGCCGGGGCGCCCTCGCCCCGGCCGCAGCGCGTCACTGCGAACTCGATGTGGACTTCTCCAAACGTCCCGGGCCGACGACGAGGGCTCATCTCGAAGCGATACATCCCACTTGCAGTTCTGTTTTCCTGTCCGCCGCACTCGAGGTGTGTGTGCCCCCGTGTGTCACTGCGGGGTCCCGGCTGAAAGGGGTGCGGAATCTCCTGCTCTTGGCATGGCTGCTGGCCGGCCGCTGGGTGCCGGCCGCCGATCTGACTGCCGATTTTTCCGAAGTGATCCGCCCGCTGCTGCAGCGGCATTGCCTGGGATGCCATTCCACGGAGAAGCACAAGGGCGACCTGGATCTGGAGCGCGCCGCCTCCGCGCCGGAGATCCGCAGGCATCCCGGAATCTGGGAAGGAGTGATCGAGCAGGTCGGGTCCGGTGAAATGCCGCCCAAGGACGAGCCGCCGATGCCCGTCGCGGACCGGACGCAGTTGCTGCAATGGGCCAACAGGCTTCTGGATGAGATTGCGAAGGAACGTGCGGGCGACCCGGGACCGGTGGTGCTGCGGCGTCTGTCCAACGCCGAATACACGTACTCGCTCCGGGATCTGACCGGGCTGGAGGCATTGGATCCCGCCCGGGAGTTTCCCGCGGACTCCGCCGCGGGCGAGGGTTTCATGAATGTGGGCAGCGCGCTGGTGATGTCGCCGGCCCTGCTCACCAAGTATCTCGACGCGGCGCGGGATGTGACCCGGCACGCGGCGCCCGTGCCGGACGGGATCCGGTTTTTCCAGGGGGGGACCCGCCGGGACTGGACCGAGGAGATTCTGGCCTCGATCCGCGCGTTCTACTCCCGCTACACCGTCAATGGCGGTGGCACGGCGGTCAATCTTCAGGGAATTCGCTTCGACACCCGCGACGGTGGGGTGCTGCCGCTCGACCGCTATCTGGCCGCCAGTCTCGAAACCAGGGGCCATCCGAATGACGCCGCGGAGGTCGCGACGCGCCACGGCTTGAGCGCCCGTTATCTCAGCGGACTTCTTGGGGTCTTGGAAGACGCGACGCCCTCGTGGCTGTTGGATCCCCTGCGCGCCCGCTGGCGGGCCGCGGCGCCCGGCGATACCGCCGCCGTGGCGGCCCTGGTGGCCGATGTGGAGGCCTGGCAGCGGGTGTTGTGGCGATTCAACCCCGTGGGGCACATCGGCAAGGTGGGCGGTCCTCCCTCCTGGATGGACCCGGTCACGCCGCTCGCACCCCGCCGCGATTTTCGCATGCGGTTGGCGGTGCCGACCAACGGCTCGAATCTGGTGTTCTATCTGGTCACGTCGGATGCCGGGGACGGCCCTTCGGGCGACTGGGTGCAATGGCAAGACGCGCGCATCGAATTTCCGGACCGTCCGCCCCTGGCATTGCGGGACATCCGGTCCGCGGTTCCTGCGTTGCAGGCGCGCCGGGAACGCCTGCTGCGAACGACCGCTGCCTGCCTGGCCGCGGTCGCCGAGGCGATGGATGCCCCCCAGGTTGCCGACGTGGCCGGCCTGGCCCGGAGTCACGCCGTGGAACCCGAGGATCTGGCCGCCTGGTTCGAATACCTCGGCATCGGTTCCGTGGCGGCGGTTGCCCCTTTGGAACTCATGACCAACGCGCTGCGGTCCATTGGCGGTCATGACTTCGTGAGCGGTTGGGGGGCGCCGGAGACGCCGAACCTCGCGGCGAACGCCTCGGATCAGGCCGTGCGAATTCCCGGCAACCTCAAACCGCGCGGCGTCACGGTGCATCCATCGCCCGGACGGCTGGTTGCAGTCGGGTGGCGCTCGCCGACCAACGGCCTCATGCACATCGCCGCACGCGTCACTCATACGCATCCGGAATGCGGAAATGGCGTCACCTGGACCCTGGAGTTGCGGCGTGGCGCGACGCGGCAACGCCTCGCGGCCGGAGTGGCCCAGGGGGGCACCCCGGTGGCGACCGGATCCATCGCGGCGGCGGTCCGCGCTGGGGACCTCGTGTCCGTGCTCGTCGGACCGCGGGACGGGAATCATTCCTGCGACCTGACCGACGTGGAGTTGTCACTGCGCACCGGAGGGCCGGAACCGATCGAATGGAACCTCAACCAGGACGTCGCCTCCGACATCCTTGCGGCCAATCCCCATGCCGATTCCCTCGGCAATCCCGGCGTCTGGTCCTTCTACACGGCGGCGGTGTCCGGATCCGACTCCGGCCCGGTCATTCCCTCCGGATCCCTTCTCGCCCGCTGGCTGGCTGCGGACACCGCCTCCGGACGCAAAGCGCTTGCGCGATCCCTCCAATCGCTCCTGACCTCGGAAACTGCGGCCGGGGATGCCGGTACACCGTCTCAGGATCCCCAGGATCCGGACGCCCTTCTCCGCCGCCAGTTGGTTTCCCTGGGCGGTCCACTCCTTCGGGGCACGTGGAGCGCGGGCGGCGCTTCGGAGACGGCGTCCGCAGGCTCCTGGGGGCTGGAGCCGGCGTTGTTCGGGCGCCACCCGGCAGGCGGTGTTACCACGCCGGGCAGCCTCTGCGTGGCCGCGCCTTCGGTATTGGAGGTGCGCCTGCCCGCGGATCTGGTAGCGGGTGGCGACTGGGTGGTTTCGGCAGTTCCGGATCCGGTATCCGGAACCCATGGCAGCACGCAGGTCGAGGTGCTCTTCGAGCGGCCGGCGGATCCGTCCGCACTGAAGCCCGGCATTCCGGCGACCACGCCGGCGCCCGCGGTGTGGACTGATGCGCGCATGCCGGCGCATTCGTCGTCACCCATTCTCGTTGCGGAGGGCAGTCCCGCGCGGGCACGCATCGAGGCGGGTTTGGACGCCTTCCGGCAATGGTTCCCGGCGGCGGTGTGCTACACGAAGATCGTTCCCGTGGACGAGGTGGTGACGCTGACCCTGTTCCACCGCGAGGATGAGCCCTTCTCCCGCCTCCTGCTGGACGATGCGGAGCGCCGGCAACTCGACCGTCTGTGGTCGGAATTGCGCTTCGTCAGCCAGGATGCCCTGACCCTGGTGGATGCGTTCGAGCAGTTATGGCAGTACGCGACCCAGGATGCCGATCCCAAGGTGTTCGAGCCCATGCGGCAGCCGATTCTGGACCGCGCCGCTGCCTTTCGAAAGCAGGTCCTGGATGCCGAGCCGGTCCAGTTGGATGCGGCGGTGGCCTTGGCCGGGCGTGCGTATCGGCGTCCGCTGCGTGACTCCGAAACCGCGGAACTGCGGTCCTTGTACGCGAACCTTCGCGGCCAGGAAATTCCGCACGACGAAGCGTTGCGGCTGGTCCTGGCTCGGATGTGGACATCTCCCGCCTTCCTTTACCGGATTGAAGCCTCTCCGGCGGGGGTGGAGTCCGGTCCGGTCAGCGACTGGGAACTCGCCACCCGGCTGAGCTATTTCCTTTGGTCCTCCGTTCCCGACGAGGAATTGCGTTCCACGGCCGCGGCCGGCCGCCTGGGCGATCCAGGCGTCCTGGCCGCCCAAGCCCGCCGGATGCTTCGGGACCCCAGGGTGCGCCGCCTCGCCATCGAATTTGCCTGCGCCTGGCTGCACATCCACGGCTTCGATGAACTCGACGAAAAGAGCGAGCGCCACTTTCCCACCTTTGCCGCCGTCCGGGGAGCGATGTACGAGGAGGCGATCCGCTTCTTCACCGACGCCATCCAAAACGATGCGCCGATCCCGGAGTGGTTCGATGCCGACCACAGCTTTCTGAACGCGGCTTTGGCGGGGCACTACGATATCCCGGGAGTGACCGGCGAGGAGTGGCAGCGCGTCAGCGGACTCCGGGCCCGCGGGCGGGGCGGCATCCTGGGATTGGGAGCAACGCTGTCGAAGCAATCGGGCGCTTCGAGGACCAGTCCGATCCTGCGTGGCAACTGGGTTTCCGAAGTGCTGCTGGGCGAGCGATTACCGCGTCCGCCCAAGGACGTGCCGCGCCTGCCCGAGGACGAGTCCACGGAGGCGTTGACCGTGCGGCAGTTGACGGAGAAGCACAGCAGCGATCCGCGGTGCGCGGGATGCCATGTGCGCATTGACGGCTTCGGATTCGCCCTCGAGGGGTTTGACGCGGTGGGACGCCTTCGAGGCCAGGACCTGGGCGGGCGGCCGGTGGAGACCCGCGCGCGGCTTCCGGATGGCACGGAAGTGGAGGGCGCCGTCGGTCTGCGGCGGTACCTGATGACTCGCAAGCGCGACGCGGTGATGCGGCAATTCCACCGGAAGCTTTTGGGCTATGCGCTGGGCCGCAGCGTCATCCTCTCCGACAAGCCGCTCCTGGCCTCCATGGCAGCGGCAGCGAAGGGCGGCGATGACCGGTTCAGCAGCGCGGTCGAGACCATCGTTCGCAGCCGCCAGTTCCGCGAGATTCGGGGCCGGGACGCGGAATGACGCCGATTGCCGAGGGTGGGGAGATTGGCCTCACGCAAAGGGCGCGAAGGACGCAGAGGTGCCCAAGGGGCCCCGAGGCTTGTCCAAGACACGTTCCCTTGCAGGGACTCCCTTTCTACAAGGAGCAAGATTTCTTTCCTTTGCGTCCTTCGCGTCCTTTGCGTGAGGCATAAGGACCCTCCGCACAGACATCTGCGGGACTCCCAGGCCCGGTCCGCGAAGGAAAGGGAATGGCCTCAACCGCGCCCGCTATCCGTTGCCGCCAGCATCTCGGGCGGAGCCACCTCGATTTGGGCGGCCAGTTCCGGCGGCAGTTCGACGGCGCGCATCGGACCATCCGGCGGCTTCTCCACGCAAACCACGACCAGCGATCCAATGGCAACTTCCTCGGCAGGTCCGGGCTCCACGCGGGTGAAGCGGATGCGGTAAGTCAGGGACCGGGCCGTCACGGCGGCCACCAGCAGGTGCATTTCTACGACGTCCTCAAAGCGCAGGGGACGCCGGTAATCGCAGGAGGCGTGCACGCGGGGGAACCCCCGCGGCGGGGTGTCCCGGAGCATTACCACAGAACCCCCAAGCGACCGGAAGAAGGCATGCTCCACGGTCTCCATGTATTGGAAGAACTTGGAGAAGTGGACGATGCCGGCGAGATCGGTGTCGCTGAACTCGACCCGGCGTGTGGCTTTGAACTCGTAGGGCATGTGGGTGAAGCCGGCGCGACGGAGTCAGGCGGTGAGCGCGGTGTCCCAATCCTTCCACACCGGTTCGTATCCCAGACGCCGAATCAGTGCGGCAAACTCGGCCGGCGACCGGTCGTCGGCGATCTCGAACTGTCCGGTGGCCGCGGTGGCGCGTCCCGACGCAGGGGCCCATTCGCTGGCGCCGCCCGCCAGTTCCACGATGCGTCCGCGCACGGTGTGATGCACCTGATCGCGTCCGGCGCCGGTGTATCCGCCCGGTTCGGTATGGCTCCCGGCGCTGGCGTGGGTGATTCCCAGCGGCAGCAGGCCGTCTCGAAGCGCCGCCGGTTCGCGCGTGGACAGCACCAATCCCGCGTCCGGAAGAAAGAGTCGGAAGGCGGCCAGCAACTGCGCCAGTTCGCGGTCGCCGAACTGGGTGAGTGGCTGGAACTCGCCGGCGCAGGGACGCAGCCGGGGGATGGAAATGGTGAGGGTGGACTTCCAGCAATGGCGGAGCAGGTGAACGGCGTGGGCCGCGGTGGCGATGGCCTCCAGACGCCAGTCGGCCAGTCCATGCAATGCGCCGATGCCCAGGCGCCGGAAGCCGGCCGCCGCTGCGCGTTCCGGACAGTCGAGGCGCCAGTCGAAGTCCCGTTTGGGGCCGGCCGTGTGCATCCGGCCGTACACCTCGCGGTCGTAGGTCTCCTGATACACCACCAATCCCTCGGCGCCCGCCGCCACCAGGGGCATGTAGTCGGCGGTCTCCATCGGTCCCACCTCCAGGGATAGCGACGGGACGAAGGGATGCAGCGCCGCGACGCAGTCCCGCAGGTAGCCGTTGGAAACGAACCGGGGGTGTTCCCCGGCGACGAGGAGCAGGTTGCGAAATCCCTGCTCGCTGAGCGCGCGCGCCTCGCGGACCACTTCCTCCACGCCGAGGGTGACGCGCAGGATGGCGTTGTCGCGGGAAAAGCCGCAGTAGGCGCAATTGTTGATGCATTCGTTGCTCAGGTAGAGCGGGGCGAACAGTCGAATGACCCGCCCGAAGCGCTGCACCGTCAGCGCCCGCGCCTGCCGGCAAAGCCGCTCCAGGTCGCGGGAGGCCGCCGGAGACAGCAGCGCGGCGAAGTCGGCAAGGCTTCGCGGCCCAGCCGCCAGGACGCGCTCCACCTCTGCGGCCTCCGCCCGGCGGGAGTGCTGCACAAGGTCGGTAATGGGAAGCGCCCGAAACGCGCCCGAAAACGTCATGTCGGAGCCAGCCTAGCGAGCGCCCGGAGCGCAGCAAGCCGGGCGGGAGCGTCCGGTCGTCTCGGGGCGCCTCTCAGTTTTTTGCCTGAGGAGCACATGCCTCCCGTGTGTGGATCCGGGCATCCCGCCCAGACCCTCGTGGACTGTTCTCCTTCCCATGCCTCATTCGCAGCGACGCCCAGGAAGCAACGTTAGCGCATGAAGAAACGGGTGGAACGCCTGGTTCTGCCCGCCAGGAGCGTACGATCCCCATCCAAACACGGGAAGGCGCCCCTCGCCCAATTTCTCAAAATGACCCCTTGAACTCCGATGCGACGTGCGCACCTTACAGTGTCCTGTCGCGGTTGGGTTGTCTGGTCAATAGGGCGGCAGGATCGGGGCGGTCCGCGCCACTTCGGTGGCCGGGCCGCCCCTCGTTTTCCGCGGTCCGCAGGGGTTTTTGGATGAGGAGCCTAGACGTCCCCCGTGTGGGTCTCGATCCCTCCCCACGCCTCATTCGCAGCGACCCGAGGGACGGGAGGCCAGGTCACGAAGAATCGGGCCGGATGCCCGGTTCCGCACGCGCAGACAGGCATCCTCCCCATCTAAAAACTGAGATGCGACGGAAAGACGTACCAACCCGGGGTTGCTTGACTCTCGCCAACGTCCTGCCCTGGCGGCAGGCTGTCCCGCTGTATGTGGGGCCGGTGGATTCTTCCCAAACAAATTGGGGGATTTCTTTGCCTGCTCCCCTTGCTCCTGTCGGGCGCCGGGACCGGAGCCGCGGCCCTTCCGGACGACGTGTTCCTGGTGGATTCCGAAGCGGGAACCGGGTTTGGCGAGGGGATCTCCGGGTTGGGGGACGTCAACGGCGACGGCTTTGCCGACTTCGCCGTATGCGCGTCCCGGAAAAAGCATTCCGACGGCAGCCAGGGCGAGGTGCGGATCTTCCTTGGCAGTGCCTCCGGGGTTACCTCAACGCCGGATGCGATCCTCCACGCCCCCCAGGTGACCGTATCGTTCGGATTTCGCGTCATCGGTGGGGACCTGAATCGGGACGGCTTTGGCGATGCGGTGGTGCTTGGCGTTCCTCCGGACCGCGCCAACACCAACCAAATGCTGCTGAGCCTTTGGGTGTACTTCGGCTCCAGATCCGGGCTTCAGGTGCCTGCAGGACCGGCCTTCGTCGCTCCCACCGACAGCGGACCTGCGGGGTTTGCCTTCATCGGCGATGTCAATGGCGATGGTTTTCCCGAGGTCGCGGTCGGACTCCCGGCCAACCACCAGGAAGACGGCGAAGTGCTGGTCTTTCACGGGAATCCAGCCGCTCAGTGGGATGCTCCCAGTACCCGCCTCCGCGGGAGCCAACCCGGCGAATACCTTGGCTCCTTCGGCCAGTCTCATGGGGATTTCAACGGGGATGGGTTCGATGACCTGCTGGTGGGCTCCACTCACTACCACCAGTGGGCCGACCACAACGGTCGGGTGCAGCTATTTCTCGGTTCCAAGTACGGACTTCTGACCAACGCCGTTTGGAGCGCAACCTTCCCCCCTTTTCGGGCGCGTCGTGACATTGATAACAACCACCACCAATACTTCGGCCATTTGATTGTCGTTGATGACTTTAACCGGGATGGAGTCAGCGATGCAGTCATCACCGCTCCCTTTTCCGGACAGAACGACTTGGGCGAAGGCATGGTGTTTGCCTACTACGGAACGAAGCGGTCTCCCGGGCTGCCCTCAGCCTTCGATTGGAGCGTTCAGGCCAATCGAGCGACGTCGTCGTTGGGTCTCATGGCCGAAAGGATCGGCGATGTGAATGGCGATGGCTATCCCGACCTCCTGGTGGGCGCGCCTGATTTTGGCAATCACCAGATTCGCGAGGGCCTGGCGGCAGTTTTCTTCGGCTCACCTCGCGGTTTTTCCAGGGAGCCGGATTGGACGCTGGAAAGCCAGGATAGCCACCGTGTCCTGGGTTTGTATGGTGCGGGAGTCGGGGATTTGAACCACGATGGATTCGACGACTTCGTGGTTACGCAGAACGGCTCAGGGAACCTCCTGGGCTTTTACCCCGTTTCCGTTGGAGTCATTCGCGTCATCTATGGGTCACCGACAGGCCCGCGTGGCTCTACCGAGATCACTTTTGGAAAGCCAGTCCTGCAGTGGTTGACTCAGGAGTGGGGGTATTTGTCGCTGGTTAAAAGGAGTGCCGTGGTCGCAACTGGTCTGGCCCTCTTCGGTTCTTTTGGGCTGGCGGGGAGGCGGATCTGGAGAACGCGCACCATCATCCTGGTGGAGCGTCGCGAGCGCGCAGCCCGTGTCGAGGAGCGCGACCGTCTGGCCCGCAATCTCCATGACGAAGTGGGCTCTCGCCTCAGCCGCCTCCACATCATCGCGGAAATGGTCAGCCGCGATCCGAATCGTCCGGAGGTCATCCGCACTTTCAGCGACACGCTGACCGAGGAGGCGAAAGATCTCCGTTCCGCCATCGAGCAAGTCGCACAGACGCTGACTCCTGAAGCGGACACCGCCGTAGGCTTGGTTCAAGCCTTGAGTCAGCATGCCGACCGCTTCTTTGCGGACACTTCCGTGCGTTGCTTCCAGGAGTTGCCCCTTCAACCGCCGAACTTCCAATTGCCTGAGGCGGTTCGCGCGGAACTGTTCCCCTGCATTCGGGAGGCCTTCGCCAATATCCTTCGGCATTCCCAGGCCACCGAGGTCTGGTTCAAGATTCGCTGGCAGGACCGCCTTATCCGCGTCTCCGTCGAGGACAACGGCGTGGGATTCCTCCCCTCCGAAGTCCGGGCGGGCAACGGTCTGCGGAACTTCCGCACCCGGCTCTCGCGCCTGGGTGGCCGCGTGGACATTCAAAGCACCCCCGGCGTGGGCACCTGCGTGGCCTTCGAAGTCGCGACGGGATGAGCTTGGTAAGGCCGTGCTGCCGCACGTCCGCAACTTTCCCCCATCAACGGGAAGGGAGGGACCGCATGCTGCGGTCCCTGATCAGATCCGCGCCCCGCGTGTGGTGACAAACCGGGGGCGGGATCGGAGGCAGCATGTTGGAGGAATCCGCCAGGCCGGGATTCGTGGTACCCCGGTGGGATGGTTTCGCGTGGTGGTGGGCGCGGACTTGAATGAGACCGGCGCCACGCCAGCCCTCCCTCCAGGGCGCATCTCAGGTTCTTGACTGCGCCGGCACGACGGGGCTTTGGATCCATGCCGGCTGAAAACAAGACACGGATTTCACGGAGGAACACGGATGAAGACAGAGAGGGATCCTTTCCTCTCCGTGAGAATCCGTGAAATCCGTGTCCAGATCGCCCAGTCCCCAAAAACTGAGATGCCCCTCCCTTCCCATCACGGGTATCGCCAATCTTGTCATTTTGCGTTCCTTGCGTTCTTTTGCGGTCCCTCAAGATCGTCTCCCGAAATCATGACGCCCCACCCATCGTCCCCCGGTGCTCTCCCTGTATTCCTCATCGAAGACAGCCGCAGCGACGCCCAACTCATTCGGGAGGCCCTCGGCAAAGACCCCCGCGTTTCCCTAGCGGGCACGGTCTCCAACACCCGCAAGGCCGAGGCCTTCCTTCGGGATCACCCGGTGGCGGTGATTCTCTTCGACCTCATCCTCCAACGCGTGGAGCGCAGCCGGGAGATCACCCGTCTCAAGACGCTGGCGCCCGACGCCAAAGTGCTCGTCCTGACCGCCTACGAAGAGGTGGAGCGCATTTTTCGCGCCTTGTGCGCCGGGGCGGATGGCTACCTGTTGAAGTCCGACCGAACCCGACCACTGCCGACGGCAATTCTCGAGACCCTGGAGTTCGGCGCCGCCTTCTCCCCGGCGGTCGCCCACGCCATCGCCCGGCATTTTCACACCATCGGCAAGGCCAACCGGGACGCCGGATTCGACGGTCTCACCTCCCAGCAACAGACCGTTCTTCACCTGCTTTCCCAAGGGTTCACGAACAAGGAAATCGCCCAGAAGCTCCACATCGCGCCGACCACGGTACGAAACCACATTGAGGCGATCTGCGAGACCCTGCACGTGAGAAACCGCACCCATGCGGTCGCCCGCTTCCGCCTGGGACCAAGCTGGTTGTCGAAAAAATAGGACATTTGGTGTCTCGCCCGTGATTGCGGCTTCAGGCACTGGGTAATCATTAATCATGCCTAGCCGCTGGCCTCGCAGCATCCCGCCTCTCCCATTCCGCCCGCCGCCTTCTGCCATCCTGATTCCTGCCAGGGGCGACCTTGGCAGGGACGGGCTGCCGCACGTCCGTAATTTCCCCCCTCCCATCCAGGGAAGGGGAGGGACCGCATGATGCGGTCCCTGATCCCATCCGCGCCCTGTGAGATGGAGGGACGAGCTCCGCGAGTCCGAGTCCTTGACTCCCTCCGTTGCGCGTGTGGAGGGATTGCGGGGAACGCGGGAAGCGCCGGTGGGGCGAGTTTTGGCTTGCCCGACTCCACGCGCGTACGGCTCCGCGAAGCGTCCCCTCCGGTTCGGGGACTCGGACACCTCGTCCCTCCAGCCCTCCCAACCAAGAACAACGAACGGTTTTTCCACTTTCTGCGAACCACGCCCCTCAAAATCCGTTTCTGCCCGGTGTACGGAGGTTGCAGGCCGTCACCGCCCGAAATCCTCCCGAAATTTCCTTCGAATCCACTATTTCGCCCATGAAAACACCCATCTCACTCTGCCGTTTGGCTGCCTTGGCCACTGCGGCCCTCAGCCTTCACGCCGCCATCAACATTCCTTCCAACGGGTTGGACGGCGACTTGGTCATCACCACCAACGAGGTCATTGACCTGAGCCGGGCTCTGACGGTTGCCTGGGATACCGACAGATCCGGGGCCAATTGGTCCGCCGACCTCGGCAAAGGCGTCTATGACTCCAACAAATGGGCGGTCGTGTTCCACTATCGGTCCGTTCAGATCGCGGCCGGGGCCACGGTCACCTTCGCCAACCATCCCAGCCGGGCGCCGGTGGTGTGGTTGGTACAGGGGGATGTGACGATTGATGGAGTGCTGTCGCTGGACGGGCAGACGGGCAATCCACAATCCTCGGCGGGTTCATTCCTGGCTGAGCCCGGTCCGGGAGGATTTCGAGGTGGCCCAGGCTTCTTCAGCGTTGGCGTTGGCGCAGGTCCAGGATTTGGCCCGGGAGGAGGCCAGTACAGTCCGGTCTCCAGTAACAATGGATGGGGACGGGGCGGAAGCTTTGGCACCTCGGGGAGTGAAGGGCCAGACCCTTACGGAAACCCTTCGCTCCTACCCTTGATCGGCGGTTCGGGCGGCGGTGGATATGGCAGCGACTCACGCGGCGGAGGAGCCGGTGGAGGTGCGATTCTAATCGCCAGCCAGTCGTCCATTTCAGTTGAGGGAGAGATTTGGGCAAATGGCGGAGGGAACTATAACGGTGCGGGCAGTGGAAGTGGAGGCGCCATAAGGCTGGTTGCCCATTCCATCAATGGGACGGGTTCTTTGAAATGTTTGGGCAAAAACGATGGATATTTCGGCGGCTTGGGCCGCATTCGAATCGAGGGTGTTTCTAGGTCTCCCGACCTCACTAAGGTGGACCCAGCCCCGGATGTGCTGCCACTGGTGGCCAATGCCACCCCGTTGATCTGGTTGCCGGAGAATGGCCCGACGGCGGCGATCGTTTCCGTCGGTGGAAAGTCGGCGCCCCGGGATCCTCTGGCCTCCTTCGGTGCCTATGGGGCGGACGTTGCCCTTTCCCGGGTAGAGACGGTTCCAGTGGTCGTGGTGACCACGAATGTCCCGGAAATCTCAACCGTGACGGTGCGCGTGACCCCGCGCGCCAATGGCCGGTTCACTGAAACTATTGCCACCAACTTCCAGACCATCAGCACCACCCCGTTGGTGATCCAGTGGACAGCTGACGTCCCGGTCAACACCGGCTACTCCGCAGTCCAGGTCAAGGTGCGGCGTCCCTGAACCCTTGGCCCATCCATCACGGGAGGTTCCCTCATGAAGAGGATCATCCAAGCTGCGGTCGTGTCCCCGGACGCGACGGCCCGGAGAAGGAGCGTCCTCGGATCGCCTGGTGGCGGCTGGCGAAGCTTCCGACCACGATGCCGGAGCATCGCGTCTGGCCAGGGCCAGGGCAGGGCTGCATCAAGCTGGTCTGGGAGCGCCGGCATCCTTGCCGGCGCTTGGCGCGAGGGTGCCCAACATCTTCTGACGTTGGTCTGGCTGCTGATCGCCGGTCTCGTGGAAGTTTCAAGTCTTCAAGCCCAGGGCAACGAGTTGCTGCGCGACGCGTTCTCTCGCGAAGTCTCAGTCAGTATAGGGGCGGAGGACCCCGGTGGCGGTCGTGAGATTACCACCCGCGAGATGTCCGTGTTCGTCGGCCAGGAAGGGACGACGCCTTGGGCCCAGGTCAATTCCCGCGAATGGAGTCTGCTGATCAAGACGTCCGACTTTCCGGAGGCCATTACCAATCTCATCGTCGAGATCTCCCCGACGGGGGAGAGCGTCAGGTTGGATTGGAGCCGGTACAATGAACTGCTTCAACACGACGTCGTTCGGTACGACATCTTCCTTTCCACGACGCCTTTTACCGATGTCACGGAGATGAGTCGGGTGGCCAGCGTCCCCGCCGGAACCTTCTCCTGGACGACCAACGGCCTCGCGGCGGGAACCGACCACTACTTCGCCGTGGTGCCAGTGGATGCGGATGGCTTCAACCCGGTGGTAACCTACGCCGCGTGGTATGTGCTGGGGGCCGAGGCGATTTCGCGGGAGCTGAGCTTTTTTGTAGGCGGCGAGCCCGAGCCGCCTTTCGCGCAAACGACCTCGCGCGAGTGGAGCTTGGTGGTGACAACGCCGGAGCCACCGGCTCGCGTGACCAACGTGGTCGTGACGTCTTCCTCCACGGGCGAGGGCGTCACTCTCGATTGGAGCGCCTACAACGAGCTGCTGCAGGTTGTGGATCGCTACGATATCTATTATGCCGCCGTGCCCTTCACCTCGGTGACCGGGTTGAATCGGATCGCCAGTGTTCGAGCTGGAACGCTCACCTTCAGAACCAACGGACTGCCCGCCTTTCAGGATCACTATTTCGTCGTGGTGGCGGTGGATGCCTTTGGACGGTTCGACGACGAGGTGGAGTACTCGGCCGCCTATACCTTGGGGACCGAAGCACATTCCCGCGAAGTGTCGCTCTTTGTGGGATCGGAACCGGGCGATTTGGGCGGGGGCTATGCGCAGGCCCTTTCGCGTGAACTCACGATCCTGGTCCCCGATGACTCCGATCCGGCGCCCGTTACCGGCGTGGACAGCGGTTTCGACGCCGTGACCTCGAGATCCGCCTTCAGCGCCATTGATGCCTTCTGGCCAAACTACAATGAACTGGCCCAGCAGGATGTCGCGCGCTATCGCATCTACATTGAGTCCAGCGTTTTCACCGATGTTTCCGAACTGCAACCCTATACGAACGCCCCAGCCGGGGTGTCGCGCTGGACGATCCGCGGACTCTTTGGCGGCAACATCTATTTTGTGGCGGCGGTTGCGGAGGACGTGCTGGGGAACTTCAACAAGACGGTCTATTCCCGATCCGCCAAAGCGTCCCCTTCACAGCTTGGCGACATCCGGAATCTGGCCGTAGTCAGTTCTTCAGATTCGCTGCGGTTCACGTGGCTGCCTCCCGAAGGCGGCGAAGAAGTCGCTGCGTTTCTCGCAGGCTATCGTCTGTACTTCTCCGGGGCCGCCACGCCGGTGACGCTTCCCGCCGGTACCACCACTTGGTCCGCGGAGGATCTCGACTCGGCGAGTGGCTACACCCTGCGGGTCCATTCGGTGGACATCTTCGGAGTGGAAAGCGGCGGAGCACAACTGACCACCGCCACCTGGTTGCCCCAGCCTGGGGACGTGACGGGCGAATCCTTCGACCGTGCCGCGCGGCTCACCTGGAAACACGCAGAGCCCAATGAATTGGTGGAGCACTATGCACTCTACCAATCCCCCACCGCCTTCAGCGACGTGACCAGCATGACGCCCGTGCAGACCACCCGGGAAACCCGGGCCGACCTCGGCGGTCTAAACAACGGGGTTCCCTATTTCTTCGCGGTCACCACGGTGAACATCAGCGGCGGAGAAAATCCGGCAGTGCAATCCATCGCCGTTACGCCCAACCCGGTCCCCGGGAACTTTGCCGATCTGGCGATCACCAACATCGTCAGCCCGGCCTCGGCGTACCGCGGGCAGCCGATTACGGTGACTTGGTCGGTGACCAATGCCGGCGCGGGTCCCACCACCACGCGGGCTGGCGCGCCGGTCACCGCCTGGACCGACCGTCTGGTGCTGTCGCCGGATCGCGTGTTTGGCAATACCAACGATGTCACGCTGGCGAGCGCGCTTCACCCCGGCACGCTCGAGGCGGGGGCCGGCTATACGGCAAGCGCGTCGGTTCAGGTGCCGACCAATCTGTTCGGACTCTACTACGTCTTCGTGCTCGCGGACGCGGACGGCGCCGTTTACGAGCATCTCGATTCGGCGGCAAATCTCGGCATGGCCGCGCTGGCGCTGCAGGTTACGGCGGCTCCTCCCCCTGTGGTCCTCACCCAACCCCAGTCGCGGACCGTGGAGGCGGGGCGAACGGTTTCATTGGTCGTCGCCGCCAGCGGGACAGGAACGCTGGGCTATCAGTGGTATCTTGCGGGGAATCCAGTCGGCGGGGCGACCGCTTCGACGCTGACGCTCAGCCGGGTTCGGCTCGATCAGGCGGGCGACTATCATGTCGTGGTCACCGACGCTTACGGATCCACCCAAAGCGCGACGGCCACCCTCACGGTCACACCCGACACCACGGCGCCCCTCGTGACGGAGTTCATCCCCCTCGGGCCCATTGCGACCAGCGTGACCAATGTTCAGTTCCGCTTCAGCGAAGCGATCCAGCCCGAAAGTCTGACCCGGGACGATGTGCGGGTGACCACGCCTTCCGGTCCCCTGGATTCCGATCAAATCGAGATCCAACAGGTCAATGATCTGCTGTTTCGGGCCGTCTTCCCCGAGCAGACCGCCGATGGCAACTATCGGGTCCAGATCGGACCGGAGATCTCTGACCTTGCGGGCAACTTCATGGCCGCAGGATACGAAGGAAGCTTCACGCTGGATCATACCCGCCCCGTTCTTTCGAATTTAAGCCTCGCGGGAGCGCCTCTGGCGCCCGGCTCCATCGTCCGAAACTCCGGTATTCTCAGCCTGGACGCTGAGGACGGCCCCGAGGGCTCCGGAGTCCAGCGCGTCGAATTCTACTCCGATGACCGGCCCATTGGGACCGATTCGAATCCCGCGGATGGATTTTCCGTGCTGTGGGACCTCGACCTGACACCCGAGGGTCCTCACACCGTGGAAGCCCGCGCCTTCGATGCGCTCGGCAACGCCGCCTCGCTGGCCGTGCCGGTGACGGTCGCCATGGCGCCGCCGCCCGCCCCGGTAATCGTTTCCCCGGCGGATGGAACGAGGACCAATGGTCCCCTCATGGTGCTGCGGGGAACCACCGCCCGGAATACGACGGTGGTCTTCTACCGCAACGGGGCCGAAGTCGGCGCCCGTGTTCCGGTGACGGTGAGCGGTATCTTCGAGGCGCCCGTGCCCCTGCTGGAGGGCACCAACCAAATCCAGGTCTCGGCGATCAACCGTGGCGGTGAAGGACTGAAATCGCCGCCCTTGCGACTCATCCTCGATCGTTCCGCCCCGGCCGCTCCCGTGGCCCTGCAGGCGTGGCCCCGCGATGGCGGGCGGGTGCTGCTGGACTGGGCGGATCTGCAACCCGAATTGGTTCGAGGATATCACGTGTACCGGGCGACGACGCGGTTTACAGAGCCTTCCCAGGCTCAGCGAATCACTCCCAAGGCCATCGCCGAATTGTCCTTCGCCGATTTCCCTCCCGGCGACGGCGCGTACTTTTATGCGGTCAGCACGGTGAACGCGGCGGGAACCGAAGGTCCGTTGTCTGCCCTGGCGGAGACCGTCTCCGATGCGACCCCGCCGGTTGCGCTTACGGTCGAGTACTTCCCGGAAGGCCGGTTCGATCCTGCCACCGGAGTCTATGGCACCGGCCCGATCCGGGTGGAGGTGACGATGAGCGAACCGCTGCTCGCGCCGCCGTTCTTCAGTCTCACGCCATCGAATGGGATTCCCATTCTTGTCGAGCTGACCTCCGTGAACTCGGGAGCCGCCAATCAGTATTCGGGCCGGTTCATCGTCAGTTTCGAGACGCCCTCCGGTCCGGCGCTGCCGCTGCTCTCGGCGCGCGATCGCGTTGGCAATCGCGGCTCGACCATTGCGTCGGGCGCGACGGTCCTGGAGTTCGATACTGCCGGTCCTCAGATTGTGGGGCTGGAGGTGGCTCCCGGTCGGGTCGTCCGCAACGATCCGGCCGCGCCGGTGACCGTCGTGTGGACCGCGCATCTCGATGAAGCCGTGCGGGCGGGGACCACTCCAGAGTTTCGATATTCCCTCAGCCGTTCCCAACCCAATGAAACCCCCGTCGCCGCCATCGAACCGGGATCCGATCCGCTTACCTGGATCGTCCGCGTAGCGCTTCCCGCGACTGCGGGGACCGAGCCGGAAGACCTGGTGCTTGAATTCCGTGCCGAAGACGCTTTGCAGAACGTCGGAACGCGGATTCTGCCGGAGCATCGGTTTCAAGTGTACCAAGGGGATCTGCCGCAGTTGGTGCCTCCCGGCAACTTGCTCGCCCAATCCATGGCTGGCGGGGCGATTCGACTGACGTGGCTCCCCGTCGCCGAGGCCGTGGACTATGATGTCTTTCGAAAGAAGT
>Ga0268299_1001795_pt1 | contig 32198 bp, 25 predicted proteins | sample NOBtaG_FD_193484 | JGI IMG/M metagenome (GOLD analysis project Ga0268299, IMG submission 193484) | Activated sludge microbial communities from bioreactor in Nijmegen, Gelderland, Netherland - NOB reactor | ecosystem: Engineered > Bioreactor > Aerobic > Activated sludge | place: Netherlands... | reverse complement strand
CCCTGCACCCCTGCACCCCTGCACCCCTGCACCCCTGCACCCCTGCACCCCTGCACCCACTAGAATCCCCCTGATGCCCCGCGTCTTGCCGCCCCTCGCCGCCCTCGTGCTCCTCGCCACCGCTCTCGTCCCCGCCCAGCCCGCGCCGGCGATCCGTGTCGTGCCGGTGAGCGCTCCGGACGCACGGCGCCCGGCCGAGGCCTCGGTGGCCATCAACCCGACCAACCCCGACCACGTGATCAGCACGTTCATCCAGAGCACGGCGCCCGGGCAGCAGCCGCGGTCCACCAACTGGCAGTACGTGTCCACCGACGGGGGTCTCACCTGGTCCGGCGCCCCATCGGACAACCCCGAGGCGCGCGTCCAGGGTGACGACGTGATCACCTTCGGGCGCGACGGCACGGCGTTTCACACTTACATCGCCTTCGACGGCATCCGCATCGATCGGCCGGAGGTGGCGGCCACCGGTATCTGGGTGCGTCGCACGCAGGACGGCGTGCGCTGGGAACCGCCGGTGCGCGTGATCGATCACGTCAACACCGTGATGCCCTTCGAGGACAAGCCGTGGACCGTGGTGGATCGCGCCGCGGGGTCGCCGCATCGCGGCAACGTCTACGTCGCGTGGACGCGCTTCGACGTGTACGGCAGTGCCGACCCCGCCCACCGCAGCACCATCTGGTTTGCGCGATCGCGCGACGGCGGACGGAGCTTTCAGCCGCCATTCCGCATCTCCGACGACAGCGGCGACGCGAAGGACGGTGACGGCACGCTGGAGGGCGCCGTCCCCGCGGTGGGCCCGAACGGCGAGGTCTACGTCGTGTGGGCCGGACCACAGGGCCTGTCGTTCGATCGCTCCGACGATGGCGGGTGGACGTTCGGTGCCGACACGATCATCGGCACGCTGACCGGGGGATGGGACATCCCCGTTCCGGGCGTCGAGCGGCACAATGGGATGCCGGTCACGGCGGTGGACCTGAGCGGCGGCCCGAACCGCGGTGCGCTCTACGTGAACTTCATCGACGAGCGCAACGGCGACACGGACGTGTTCCTGCTCGCGTCGCGCGACGGTGGCCGGACGTGGAACGCGCCGGTGCGCGTGAACGACGATCCGAAGGGCGCCGCGCAGATGTTCACGTGGATGGCCGTCGATCCTGCCGACGGGGCCATCAACGTCGTGTTTCACGATCGGCGTGGCCTGTCCGGGACGATGACGGGTGTGACGCTGGCCCGGAGCGTCGATGGCGGGAAGACGTTCGTGAACCACCGCGTGCCGATGGACCCGTTCGACTGTTGCGCCGCCTCGGCGTTCGTGGGGGACTACAACGGCGTGGACGCCTACGGTGGCCGTGTCGTCGCGGTCTTTCCCGTCATCACCGGGGGCCAGCAGCGCATCATGGCGGCCGTGATGCGCTTCCGCTCGGGCACCCAGACGCTGATGTAACCGGGGACGAAGTCGTTGCTCAGCGGGGGCTTCACGGCGTACGATCCGGAAGGTAATGATGAGACGATTCGCGGCGACGACGCTTGCGGCCGGCCTGGCCGCCACCACGCTGGCGGCCCAGGCGCCGGCTCCCGCCCCGGCAGGCGCGAACCAGGAACGGACCTTCCTGAGCCGCGTCCGGCGCCTCACCGTCGAGGGCAAACGCGCGGGCGAAGGCTACTGGTCGCCGGATGGCAAGCGCCTGGTGTTCCAGAGCGAGCGCGATCCCGCGAACCCCTTCTACCAGATCTACGTGCTGGACTTCGCCACGGGGGAAACCAGGCGCATCTCCCCGGGCATGGGCAAGACCACGTGCGCGTTCTTCCGTCCGGGCACGGACCAGATCCTGTTCGCCTCGACGCACCACGACCCGAAGTCCAAGCAATATCAGGACGAGGAGCTCGCGTTCCGCGCCTCCGGCAAGGAGCGCCGCTACGCGTGGGACTATGACCCGGAGATGGAGATCTACGCGTACGCCGAGAAGACCGGCGCGTTGACGCGCCTGACCAACGCGCGCGGCTACGACGCGGAAGCGGCGTACTCCCCGGATGGCCAGTGGATCGTCTTCTCGTCGATGCGCGACGCCTACAACCGGACGCTCTCCGCTCAGGAGCAGAAGCAGCTCCAGACGGACCCCAGCTACTTCGGCGAGATCTACATCATGAAGGCCGACGGCTCGGGCCAGAAGCGCCTGACCACCACGCCGGGCTACGACGGCGGCCCCTTCTTCACCACCGACGGCACGCGCATCGTCTGGCGCCGCTTCGACGAGCAGGGCCTCATCGCCGATGTGTGGACGATGAACCTGGACGGGTCGGACCCGAAGCAGATCACGAACTTCAAGGCGATGAGCTGGGCGCCCTACGAGCACCCGTCGGGCGAGTATTTCGTGTTTGCGTCGAACAAGCTGGGCTTCGAGAACTTCGAGGTCTTCATGGTGGACAAAGCCGGCACGAAGGAGCCGGTGCGGATCACGTACTCGGACGGCTTCGACGGACTGCCGGTGCCCTCGCCGGACGGCACGCAGCTGGCGTTCACGTCGTCACGGTCGGGCGGCGGCGCGGGGCAGATCTTCCTGGCGCAGTGGAACCACGACGCCGCGATGAAGGCGCTGGCCGCGGCGCCCGCACGGAAGTAGACATCATGACCAATACGCTTCGTCTCACGGCTGTCCTGACCCTGCTGACCGCCGGCACCGCGTCCGCGCAAACGGCCACGGCCGTCCAGTCGCCCACGAAACGACACGTCGAGACGCTGGCGTCGCCGGCACTCGAGGGACGCATGGCCGGGTCACCCGGCGAGAAGCTGGCCGCGGACTACCTCGTCAAGGAACTGCAGCGCATCGGCGCGAAGCCGCTGCCGGGGATGTCGGACTACCGGATGCCGTTCAACTTCACGGCGGGATCGCGGGACGGCGGATCCACGGTGACCGTGGCACGCGCCGGCGCGGCGGCGCAGACCTTCAGCGCCCGCACCGAGGTCCAGGCGCTGTCGTTCTCGGACAACGCCGAGGTGAGTGGCGAGGTCGTCTTTGCCGGGTACGGCCTTGCGGTGCCCCAGTCGCAGAACTTCGGGTACGACAGCTACCAGGGCCTCGACGTGAAGGACAAGATCGTCCTGGTCTTCCGGTACTTCCCCGAGGATGCGGACCAGCAGACGCGCGCGGCGCTCGCCCGCTACTCGGATCTCCGGTACAAGGCCCAGGCCGCGCGCCAGCGCGGCGCGAAGGCGCTGCTCGTGATCACCGGTCCGCGCTCCCCGAACGCGGGGGAGATCGTGCCCATGACCTTCGACACGGCGCTCGCCGGCTCGGGCCTGGTGGCGGCCAGCGCCAACGGCGCCGTGGCCAGCGCCATCTTCGCGGCCATGCCGGACAAGACCATCGAGGGCGTGCAGAAGGAGTTCGACAGCGGCAACCCGCACGTGGCGGGCTTCGCCGTGCCGAACGTCACCGTGACCGTGAAGGCGGCCGTCGAGCGTGAGCGGCAGACCGGGCACAACGTCATCGCCTACCTCCCCGCCACGGGAGATGGCCTGGCGACCCGGGACGTCAGTCCCGCTGTGAAAAAGCCCTGGGTGGTGATCGGCGCCCACTACGACCACCTCGGGCGGGGCCGGACCGGCAGCTCGCTCGCCACGAAGGAGCAGATCGGCCAGGTCCACCACGGCGCCGACGACAACGCGTCCGGCACGGCCGCCGTGCTGGCGATGGCCGAAGCGCTCTCGACGCTGCCACGCAAGCGTCACCTGATGGTCGCCTTCTGGTCCGCCGAGGAGCTGGGCCTGATTGGATCGAACGCATTCGTCACCAGCCCGCCGGTCCCGACCACGGAGATGGCGGCCTACCTGAACTTCGACATGGTGGGCCGCTCCACCGACAACAAGCTCACCGTGCAGGCCACGGGCACCAGCACCATGTGGCCGAAGATGCTCGAGCAGGCGAACGTGGCCGCGGGCTTCGACCTGATCCTGCAGGAGGACCCCTACCAGCCCACCGACGTCGGCAGCTTCAACCAGGCCAGCGTCGCGAGCCTCGCGTTCTTCACGGGCGCCCACGTCGACTACCACAAGCCCACGGACACCGCGGAGAAGATCAACTACGAAGACCTGGACCGGATCGTCACTTTCGCGAGCGGCATCACGAAGCGGCTGCTGGACCTGGACGAAACGCCGCAGTTCACCAAGGTGGAGCAGAAGTCCGAGGGCGGCGGCCGCGCGGGCATGCGCATCTTCACCGGCACCATCCCGGACTACGCCACCGAGGTGAAGGGCCTGCTGCTCGGCGGGGTGATCGGCGGCGGACCCGCCGAACAGGCGGGCCTCCAGAAGGGCGACGTGATCGTCGAGATCGCCGGCCAGTCGATCGCGAACATCTACGATTACACCTACGCGCTGGAGCTGCTGAAGATCGGGCAGCCGGCCAAGGTGGTCTACATGCGCGGCGGTGAGCGGCGCGAGACCACACTGACGCCAGCGGCGCGGAAGTAACCACAGGCTTCGAGGTCACAGGTACCCATGAAGAACATCGCCCGAGCACTACTGATCTCCGTTGTGTTGACCGCCACCACCGCGTGCGCGACGACGTCGTTCCAGTCGACATGGAAGGCGCCTGACGCACAACCGGTGGTCCTCTCCAACCAGAAGGTGGTCGCCTTCGTACTGACGAAGAACGCGGCCTCCAGGCGCGCGGCCGAGGACGCGCTCGCCCGCGAGATTTCCGCAGGCGGCGCGCAGGGCATTGCGAGCTACACGCTGGTTCCGGACGCGGCCGCGTCGGACGAGTCCAAGGCCAGGGCGCAGGTGGAAGCGTCGGGCGCCACTGGTGTCGTGGTCATGCGTCCACTCGACACGTCGAAGGAGGTCGTGGCGACCTCTACCTATATGGGACCGTCCTACGGCCCGTACTGGGGCGGGTATTACGGGTACGGCTGGGGTGCGGCCTACGGCGGAGTGGACGTTCGAACCAATACCATCATCACGGTCGAGACGCTCGTCTACTCCATCCCCCAGAACAAGTTGATTTGGGCGGGCCAGAGCAACACGACCAACCCGTCCAACGTCGACAAGTTCGTGCGCGAACTGGCCACGACGGCCCGTCGGGAGATGAAGAAGGCCGGGCTACTCCAGTAGCCGACTCGTCCGTGCTAAGCTGGAGTGCTCTGGAGGAACTCACCATGGTTCGACGTGTCCTGGCGTGCGTGTTCGCGATGATCCTTGCAGCGGGCGCTGCGGTCCCGTTCGCGCAGACCGACATCTCTGGCGACTGGACCCTGACCATCAACGGGCCCCAGGGCACGCTCGACACGGATGCCACCTTCACGCAGGCCGGCGAGAAGGTGACGGGCACGTTCAGCAGCCCCATGGGCGAAACCAGCGTCGAAGGCTCCATGAGCGGGTCCACGCTCTCCCTCGCGTTCAACGTGGTCACGCCCAACGGACCGATCGACATCAAGATGTCCGCCGAAGTCGCGGGGGCGGAAATGAAGGGGACCCTCGACTTCGGCATGGGCACCGCCGACTTCACCGGCAAGAAGAAGTAGGCGCGGGCGCAGCCCGCAGTCAGCTGCGATCGGGGCGCCAGATCAGCGCGTTGTCAGGCGGCGCTCGATTTCCGCCCTGGCGTCCTCGAGCGCGGTGCGGAGGAATGCTTTCTCTTCCTCCGGCCAGTCAATCTGTCCCTGAAGCTCGTCGAGGAGCGCCAGCCGGGTCTCGGCCAGCACCTTGACGCGAACGAAGTCGCCGGCCGCCCGGGCCTCGCCCAGGTCGCGACGCAGGCGTGCCGAAAGCGCCTGTACCAGACGCGGATCGGGCCGCCCTCGCGTGAGGCCGAGTGTGGCAACGGCGATGGTCCTGGCGTCGCTCGCGCGCAGCACGATGCGCTCCCGCAGCTCCGCACGGGCCAGTTCGGCACGTCGCGCCGCAGGCTCCGTGGCATCACTCGCCTGCGCGCGCTGCTCCAGGACGGCCAGTTGCGCCTCGAGCGCCTCGAGGTCAGCCGAGACGGCCCGGTATTCCGTCCAGAAGGCCTCGAGCATCGCGCGTTCCGAGGCGAGCCGGTACGCGCGGATGCTACCGAACGCCACGAGCGCCAGCACCGCGGTGGCCATGGCCGTGGTCGCTCGAGGATGGCGGCGCATCCACTTCACGGTGCGGTCGCGGAGCGTGGGAGCCAGGGCCGTGATCGGCAGGAAGTCCCGATAGTCCCTGAGGTCACGGGCCAGGTCCCGTGCTGTCGGGTACCGAGCGGCCGGGTCCCGTGCCAGTGCCTTCATGCAGATGGCCGACAACTCGCGCGGAACGTGCCGGGCCACCCGCCTGGGCTCGGCGGGCGAGGCGGTGGCCACCGCCTGCATCACCTGCGCCGTATCTCCGCGAAACGGACGCTGTCCCGTCAGCACCTCGTAGAGGATCACCCCGAGCGCGAAGACGTCACTGCGGGCGTCGGCCTCGTCGCCGCGGCCCGACGCCACTTCAGGCGACATGTACGCCGGCGTCCCCCGCAGCACGCCGCGTTCGGCCTCCGCGGGGGTTCCCGCACGGCGTGCGATGCCCCAGTCCATGACGTAGACGGCGCCGTCATCGTCCACCATGATGTTCTGCGGCTTGAGATCCAGGTGGATCAGGCCCCGGCCGTGGGCATGGCCCACGGTCTCCGCCGCACGCAGGACGATCTCGACGTGCCGCATCGACACGCGAAGCCCCGCCGCCTGATCGCCCTTCAGCAGGTCGGCGAGCGTCGGCCCCTTGACCCTGGCCATCGCATAGAACGGGGCGCCGTCCTCCAGGACGCCGGCCTCGTGCACCGGTACCACGCCGGCGTACTCGAGCCCCGCCAGGATCTCGGCCTCCGCGAAGAAGCGCTGCCGCGAGGCCGCGTCGTCGCGCAGCGCATCACGCAGCTGCTTGATGGCCACGGGCCGCTTCAGGTTGACATCTTCCGCCTCGACGACGACGGCCATGCCGCCCTCTCCGAGAGTGGCGCCGAGACGATAGCGGCCGCGCGAGACCGGCCGGGATGGCTCGGCGATGTCGCGCCACGGCTCGGCGCCTGCAGCTGCGCGCGTCATGTCGATGGCGGGGTCTCCCGCGCGGGTCACGTCGTCGCCGGCGCCACCAGCGATCGTCACCTCATCGTCCGGCCCTGTTGCCATGACTGTGTGCGATTGTCCCACGCCCTCGGGTCAGAAGGCCTCCTGAACCGCGAGGTAGACGCCCTTGCTGCCGCGCTCGCCAAAGCCGACATCGAACGCGAGGTTGGTCCGCGATCGCTTGTTGATCAGGAGACGCAGGCCGGCCCCACCGCCGGGCGCGAGACGGTCGAACAGTTGCTGGTCACGCTGGCCATCGCTCACCGTCGTCGCGTTGAGGAAGACGACCATGCCGAGCAGGCCGTTGCGAAGCAGGCGGCCGCGGTACTCGAGCTCGACGAACGCCAGGCGCTCGCCACGGAAGTGGCCCTCGGCATAGCCCCGTCCCGACCGCCCGTAGGCGTCGTTGCCGGTCGACGGCAAGTCGTAGTACGGCGCCACTCCGCCCACCACCAGGTCGGCATAGACCCACGCCGCCAGCTTGTGCGCCCCTGAGTCCGACAGCGGCCTGTAGGTCCGCACGTCCAGGTTGACCTTGTCCCACCTGGAGTCGCCCCCGAAGAAGCCCTCGACGAGCCATCGGTAGCTGGCGCGAGCCAACCACCCCGAATCCGCGTTGATGAAGCTGTCGCGATTGTCCCAGAGCACCTCGAGGCTCGCGCCGCCTGAGGTCTGGGTGTCGAGCGGCAGACCGTTGGCCAGGCTGTACTGCACGTAGGGAGAGTCAGGCCAGGCCGCCTCCTCCCCCTCCTCGGGCACGACGTTGGCGTGCCGATCGAAGTGGAGGCCGCCCCCGACGAACAGCGACGAGCGCAGCCGCCAGAACGCCGACTCATGCAGGCGGTAGAAGTCGAAGTTCACCAGTTGCGGCTCGGAGAGCGCGGTGGGAATCCCGAGACCCAGGGTGTCCTGGGAGGTCCACTGGAAGCGGTCGTCCAGTTCGAGCCGCCAGCGATCGTCCGGCCCGAACGCCGTCAGGCGTGACGTGATGCTGGTCTGCCCGCGGGTGGACACGGTGAGGCTGCCCACGCCGGAGGAAATGCGCGTGGTGGCCGGATCCCCGGCATGGAACGCCACGTTGCCGGCCACACCGACGAACACCCCGCTCGAGGGACGGGTGCCCACCACCGGCGCGATGGCGCGCATCAGGCCGGCCTTCCGGGGCGGGTTGGGCTCGGGCGTGACAGGCCTCTTGCGCAGCAGGCGGATCAGGTCCGCCACATCGACCGTGTCGGTGGCCTCCCCGGCCTGAGCCGGGCTATCCAGTGCAGGCACGGGGGTGGGTGCCGGAGTGGATGGCTGGGCCGCCACGGGGCCGCCGGCCCCGGCGAGGAGCAGGCCCGGGAGCAGGCCGAGCAGGCGCGGGAGACTCACCCTCACCAGCGTATACTCAGTCCGGAGCCGAGGCTCGTCCCCGCCACGTGACTCTCGTCGACATCGCCATCCCCACCATCAGCTTCCTGGCGCTGACCGCCGTGGGGATGGACCTCACACCCGCGCACTTCCGCAGCCTCCGGGACCGTCCGGCGATTGTGCTCGCCGGCCTGCTGGCCCCGCTCGTGCTCCTCCCGGTCCTGGCGCTGGGCATGCTCGCCATCTTCGAGCCCTCGCCCGACGTGGCCGCCGGCATCCTGCTGGTCGCCTCGTGTCCGATCGGAGGCATCTCCAACACCTACAGCTATCTGGCCCGGGCGTCCACGGCGCTGTCGGTCATGCTGACGACCGTGTCGTGCGTGCTGGCGGTGCTCACCATTCCCGTCACGTCCGCGGCATTCGAGTGGGTGCTGCAGCGGCGCCTGGGCTTCAGCGCGCCGGCCAGCCTCCTCGGACAACTGCTCGTGATGGTGCTGCTGCCGGTGCTGGCTGGCATGTGGCTCCGGCACCGGTGGCCGGCCGTCGCCCTGGATCGGCGAAATGGGGTACAGCGGTCCGCGTTCGTCGGGCTGGCCGTGCTCCTGGCGCTCATCATCACGAACGACCCCGACGCCTTTGCCGCAGGCCTGACCGAGACGGTCCCGCTGGCGGTGGTCTTCGTAGCGGCCTCGTTCGCCACCGGCCGGTTCGTCGGCACGGCGCTGCGGGCGACGCGGTCCGAGGGGTTCACGCTGGCAACCGAGTTCGCGACGCGGAACATCGGCGTGGCCGCCGCGATCGCGGTGACGCTGCTTGAGCAGCCCGCCTTTGCCATCTTCGCCGCCACATACTTCCTCACCGAACTGCCGCTGATGCTGTTCGCCGTCGCTAGCTATCGCGCCCAGGCGCGCATCGCCGAGCCTGCCTGATCTGGAATGGGCCGGACGGGTTACCCTAAGGGACACAGGTCAGTTCCGGAACCACACCATGAAGCGCATCCTCGCAACGCTCCTCGTCACTGCTCTGGTCGCCTCCAACCCGCTGGCGCGGGTCAAGGTGCAGTCGGACTTCGACCCGAATGCGGACTTCACGACCCTCAAGACCTGGTCGTGGCCCGCGGACGGCCCCGGCCAGATGAAGATGGCCCTCACCAAAGACGACGACCCCGAGGTGCTGCGCAAGCGCTTCGAGCCCGTCATCGTCGCCGCGGTGGAGGAGGCCCTGGTGAAGAAGGGGTTCCCGAAGGCGGCCCCCGGACAGGCGCCGGACTTCCTGGTGGCCTATTTCGGGCTGCTCAGCATGAACACGTCCGCCCAGGTGATGGGCCAGTTCCTGCCGGGCACGATGGAGTGGGGCATCCCGCCCTTCGAGGGTCGCACGCAGTCGCTCAAGATCTACGAGCAGGGTTCGCTGGTGCTGGACGTGATGACCCCGGACAGCAAGCCCATGTGGCGCGGCATCGCCCGCGCGGAGGTGCACCGCGAGCGGCCGGACGCCGAGCGCAACAAGAACCTCAGGGCCGCCGTCAACGACCTTGTCAAGCAGTTCCCGCCCAAGAAGAAGAAGTAGTCACCTGAACTGCTTCTCGATCTTCTTCGCGGCTTCCTTGACGATGTCGGCGACGAGCTTCTGGAGGGACTTGGGGTTGGTGCTCTCGCTGACGCCGGCCCAGATCAGCTTGCCCGTCGCCACGTCGTAGATCAGGGACTCGACGACGACGACCGTGTCCGTCGCGGCGCTCCCCACCACGAAGGTCGTGCTCCAGCTGTAGGGATAGAAGCCCCAGAACGTCGAGTAGTACGGCGTGGCCCAGATGTCGGGGGTGTAGCGCTTCACCTTGTCCTGGCTGACGGGCTTCAGGGCCACGACGCCCGCCACGCCGTCCCGCTCGAACCACGTCTTCGCGGCATCAGGGTTCTTCAGCTCCGGCGCCGGGATGGAGCGGTAGGCGGCGATGCCCTGGATGCCGCGGGCCGCCAGCTCGCGCGACAACGCCTCTTCCCCGGACATGCGGAGGGACATGTCCTCGCTCACCACGAGCGCCGCCACCTTCTTGCCCTTGAAGGTCGTCGTGCGCGCTTCCGGCGCGCCCCAGGTGGTGGTGAACTTCGCATCGGCCAGCACCGAAGCGCCGCCAAGGCTGAGAGCGAGAAGGACGAGCGGCAGCAGCAACCGGTTACGAATGCGCATCCCGTGATTGTGACACGCCGGGCGCCCGATCGAACCTGGAACCCGGAACCCGAAACCTCGCCCCTCAGAACGCCGCCAGGTTCCGCGCGGCGGTGACGATCTCCCCCTCGCTCACCAGGAACACCTCCTCGAGGGGCGGCGAGTAGGGCACCGGCGTGTCGAGCGCCCCCAGGATCCGGATCGGCGCATCCAGCGACTCGAACGCCTCCTCCTGGATGATGGCTGCCACGCTTTCGCCGATGCCGCCGGTCCGGGAGTCCTCCTGGACGATGAGGACGCGGCTGCAGTGGCGGGCGACCGCGAGCACGGCATCCCGGTCCAGCGGCGAGAGCGTGCGCAAGTCGAGCACGGCTGCCTCGATGCCGTCTGCCGAGAGCGTGTCTGCGGCGCGCAGGCACTCGTGCACGTAGGCGCCGTAGGAAATCATCGCGAGGTCACGGCCCGCCCGCCGGAGCGCGGCCTTGCCAATCGCGAGCGGCGCCGGGGCCTCCTTCGACAGCACCTGCTTGATGCGCGGCTCGCGGTAGAGCGCGATGTGCTCGTAGTAGAGCACCGGATCCGGATCGGCCACGGCCGCCGCCATCAGGGCGCGTGCGTCCTCCGGCGTGGAGGGGACGACGATCTTGAGGCCCGGTGTGCGGTAGAACCAGGGCTCGGTGTTCTGGGAGTGGTACGGCCCCGCATGGCGGAGGCCGCCCCACGGCATGCGAACCACCATCGGCACGCCCGCGCCCCACCGGTAGCGGATCTTCGCCGCGTTGTTCACGAGCTGGTTGAACCCCGTGGCCACGAAGTCGTTGAACTGCATCTCGCCGATGGGCCGCTGGCCCGCGAGCGCGGCGCCGACACACACGCCGAGCACGGCGCTCTCCGCGAGCGGCGAGTTGATCAGGCGGTCGCCGAACTCCTTCAGCAGTGGACGCAGCAGCAGGAAGGCGTTGCCGTACTGTCCACCGACGTCCTCGCCGTAGACGAACACGCGCGGGTCCGCACGCAGCGCGTCGCCAACGCCGAGCATCACGGCCTCGAGAAACGTCTGCCCCTTCTTGTCGAAGGGCAGCCCGGTCTCGACTGCGGGGAGATCGGACGAGAGCGGCTGTGCCAGGCGGCGCTCCGGCTCCAGCACCTCGATCCGCACGCGCGGCGCCTCACCCGCGAACACGCCCACGCCGGCCTGCTCGGGGGCGGGCCATGGCATGGCGATGACGGCTCGCGCCTCCTGCTCCACCAGCTCGTGCGCCCACGTCTTGATGCGATCGAGCTCCTTGCTGTTGATGACGCCCTCGGCTTCGAGCTTCGCCGCATAGCGAGGCAGCGGATCCCGCTTGGCCCAGAACTCGTAGAGCTCGCGGTTGGCGTACCCGCCCTCGTGCAGCGTGTGGTACTCCCAGGACGGCTGCGGGTCCTTGCCGAGGTAGAGCATGTCGTCGTGGTGTGCGTGGCCGCACATGCGCATCGCGATCAGCTCGATCAGCGTCGGCCCCTGTCCGGCCCGGGCCCGCTCCGCCGCCCACGTGAAGGCCGCGGCGATCGCCTCGGGATCCGTCCCATCGATGGAGATCCCCGGGATGCCGTAGCCGGCCGCCTTGTCCGCGAACACGCGGACCGCCGAGTTGTCGGCCACCGGCGTCGAGAGCGCCGTCTGGTTGTTCTGGAGGCAGAAGATCGCCGGCAGCCTGCGGGCGGCGCACAGGTTGATCGCCTCGTGCCACTCGCCCAGCGACGATCCGCCCTCGCCGATGAACGAGACGGCCACGCGCTCGGATCCCTCGCGCCAGAACGCCATGGCCATCCCCGCCATCGACAGCGTCCCGACCGCGAGCGGCGCAGTGGCCGGGAGCACGCCCCACCCGAAGTCGCCGGTGTGGAGGTCCTTGCCGAACATCGGCGGCCCATCCTTGCCCATCTGCGCGGTCATCACGTTACGCACCGCGTCTGGCTCGTGACGCATCGCGAGGCCGGCACCCACGTCGCGAATCACCGGCGCGATCACGTCGCCACCCCAGCTGCCGTCCTCCCGCCGATGGGCGGGCCCGCGCTTGAGGCGGATGGCGGCGGCGTAGATGGCCTCCTGGCCGAGCGAGCGGAAGCCCTTGCCCTGGAACGCCATATCGCCCCAGCGGATCTCGCCGCCCATGAAGAACTGCTTGAGCCGGTTGTCCACCGCCCGCGTGAGCGCCATGCCGCGCAGGATCTCGACGCGCTCCTCCCTGGTCAGCGACGCCGCGATCATTTCCCGGCGCAGGAAGCCGTCACAGGCATCGGTCAGCTCCGCGCGCGCCTGCTCCATCCGCCTGATCGCGGTGGTGCCCGGGGTGGTGTGGTCCGTGCCCTCCGGCGCCTTCAAGGCCTCATACAGCCGCCGCGCCAACTCCCGGCGAAAGGGCGTCCGCAGGGCGTCGAGCGCGGCAGGGTCCCGCGGCTTCAGCCTGGCCCCGCCAACCGCATCGAAGACGTCGAGCACCAGCGGCACCGCGAGCGGGTAACGCTCCGTGACGAAGGCGCTCAGCCGGCTGGCGAGGCCGGTCAGCTTGTGGGGGTCGGCGGCGGCGCGAGGCATGGCCCCTCATTCTATGGCGCGACATTTCCTCGAAGAAATGGCCGTCGCCCCGGAGCCCTCTCTAGCATGAGGTGGCTCCATGCTCAGGCACATGATGCTCGTCGCGCTGCTCGCGCTCGGCGTCGCCTGCGACGACGGCCCGACCGCCCCCAGTTCTGGCCTGATCCTCACGTGTCCGGCGGCGGTCGGCGTGCAGACGACGGACGCGGCGGCGCCGGTCACCTACCCCGACCCGGTCGCCACCGGAGGCGTCGCACCGGTGACCACCTCGTGCGCGCCGGCGTCCGGCTCCGCATTCCCCGTCGGCACGACCGCGGTGAGCTGCCAGGCCACGGACGCGCGCGGGCAGACCGCAACGTGTCGCACCACGGTGACGGTGGTGCGCCTGCCCACGCTCCAGCAGACACGGTTCCTGGCGTTCGGCGACAGCATCACGGCCGGCGAGGTCACGGTCCCCGTGAGCCCGACGCGCGAGGCCCCGCCCGTGCTCTCGCTGGTGGTCGTGCCGTCGGCCTCCTACCCGAGCCAGCTGCTGCCGCTGCTCCAGGGCCGCTACGCCACGCAGTCCGGACAGATCGTGGTCGTGAACGAGGGCAAACCCGGGGAGTCCGTCGTCGCCAGCGTCCCTCGCCTGGGCCAGTTGCTGGCCAATGGATCGCACGAGGTCCTGCTACTGCTCGACGGCTACAACGACCTGCTCGGGTTCGGCGCCGCGGCCATCCCCCGCGTGGCGCGGGCGCTGGACGACATGGCGCGAGATGCCCGGGCACGCGGCCTCGCGGTGTACCTGGCCCAGCTGACGCCGCCCATCCCTGGCCGGCAGCGCTCCATTCCGGACCAGGTGATCCGTCAGATGAACGACGAGATCCGCGTGATCGCCGCCGGGGAGGGTGCCGTGCTGGTGGACCTCTACGCGCCGCTGTCGACCGACGTCACCCGCTTCATCGGCGTGGACGGCCTCCACCCGACCGAGGCCGGGTACCAGCGGATGGCGGAGGTGTTCTATGCGCGGATCCGGGAGACGCTGGAGGTGCGATAGTCCTCGAGTGGCGTCACCGGACCTCGACGATCGCCTCGTGCGACGGCCGGCCACCACCGATCAAGTTCCCGCCGCGGACCCGCAGGTAGTACCGGCCGGGCGGAACGTTCGCGAACGAGGCGCGTGGCTCGGACCCGACGTTCACCGAGAAGTCCGTGCGTCCGGGCGCGAGCCCGACGTCGAGCACGAAGTGTGACGCCGCGCCGATGTTGGTCCAGGACAGGTCCACGTTCCGACCCCGTACCGCCGCGGCAACATGGCGGGGCGCGCCTGGCGCCGTCAGCACCGTGACCGGCCCGCAGGCCGGAAACGCCGAACGTACCCGGCCGGGCTCGAGCAAACGGTAGGACACCGCGTCCCACGCGCTGAGCGTCGATGACGTCCAGCCGTAGTAGTAGTCGTAGGTGTTCAGGTAGATGCGCTGCGTGTGCGGGCTGATGGCCAGCTGCCGACAGCGCCCGCCGGTAGCGGCCGCGCCGATGGGCGCGAGGTCGCGCGAGTACACCTCCACGCGCGGGCCCACGACGAAAAGCCGGTCGAGCGCCTCGTCCCAGACGAGCCCGAGCGACAGACCCAGCCCTGACTCCGATTCGGTCGTGGCCGTGGCGCCCGTCACCAGGTCCACCATCACGACGTCCCGTCGGGTACAGAAGTACGGCGGTGTCGTGCCCCACACGGCGGAACAGTGCGCGACGTACAGCCGCGACCCGTCCGGGCTGACGACCCACGTCGGTGGGGCATCCGCGAAACGGGTAGTGATGACACGCTCCGGGCCGAACGGCGTCGCCCGCACGATGTCGTGCTGGCCGTCCGGCCTGGCCATGGCGCAGAGCAGGACGTCAGCCGACGTGGCATGGATGCACCCCGCGAGCCCGGCCACAGACATCGGCAGGATGAGCACCGACCAGTTGGTGGTCACGTCCTCCTGCCAGACACCGTTCTCCCTCATCAGAAAGACGTGGGGCCGCGCCCTGTCGTAGGCCACGGGGTAGCCCTCGCCGATCGGGAGGGTCGCGCCCGTGGCGAGGTCCAGCACACCCGCCCGCGGAAGGTGGACGAAGCGCTCCCCGCCGAATCGTGGGTACTGCAGCCACTCCGGCGACGGGCCGCGGTCCTCCCCGAAATGCCCCAGCGCGCCGAGTTGGCGTTCACCGACGAAGAGGATGTCCTGGGCGGCGGCGGGCCACGCGGTGGCGACGAGGAACAGCAGAATCGACAGCCAGCGAGCCACGGGCGAGCTCCTTTCGGCAATTCTCCTCCCAGCGCGGCCGGGATTCAACCCGGCTTCGGCGGCTCGGATAGGATCCGCACATGCGACGCCTGAGCCTGACACTGCTGGCCCTCACGACCGCCTGCTCCTCCGACCCGTCGCGGCCAGACGTCGCCATCACTCAGGCGATCGTCAACGCGCGCGTCTGGACCGGCAACGCGGACCACCCCGACGCGCAAGCAGTGGCCATCGCGGGTGATCGCATCGCGGCGGTCGGCACGACCGACGAGATCCGCCGGCTCGCCGGCACCGCCGAGATCGTGGACGCTGGCGGCCAGTTCCTCGTGCCGGGCTTCATCGACACGCACGTCCACTTCCTGGATGGCGGACAGCGGCTGGCGTCGGTGCAGCTCCGCGACGCGAGGACGCCGGAGGCCTTCACGGCCCGCATCGCGGAATCTGTGAAGACGGTGCCCGCTGGGACCTGGATCACCGGCGGCGACTGGGACCACCAGCTCTGGGGCGGCGACCTGCCGCGACGGGACTGGATCGACGCCGTGACGCCAGACCATCCGGTGTGGGTGAACCGGCTCGACGGCCACATGGCGCTGGCCAACTCGGCCGCGCTTCGAGCCACCGGCATCGATCGCGACGTGAAGGTCGTGCCGGGAGGCGAGATCGTCCGCGATGCCAGGGGCGAGCTGACCGGGCTGCTCAAGGACAACGCAATGGACCTGGTGGCAGCGAAGATGCCGCCTCCCACGCCGGAGATGCAGGATCGCGCGCTGGAGGCCGCGATGCGCTACGTGGCCGAGCAGGGTGTCACGAGCGTGCACCACATGGGCTCGTGGTCGGACCTCGACGCCCTGGCCCGCGCGCACACGGCTGGCCGGCTGACGACGCGCGTGTATGCTGCGGTGCCGCTGGACACCTGGCAGCGGCTGGCGGACACGGTGAAGGCAGGCACCTACGGTCCAGGGGGCCGCGGCGACGCGTGGCTGCGCATCGGCGGACTGAAGGGCTTCGTCGACGGCTCGCTGGGCTCGCACACCGCCGCGTTCAACCTCCCCTTCACGGATGCACCGAACGACCGCGGGCTCTTCGTGAACACGTCGGACGACCTCTATGCGTGGATCAAGGGGGCGGACGCGGCCGGCCTGCACGTGATGGTGCACGCCATCGGCGACCGGGCGAACCAGACGTTGCTCGACATCTTCGCCCGCGTGTCGAACGAGAACGGCGGACGCGACCGGCGGTTCCGCATCGAGCACGCCCAGCACCTGACGGAAGGCGACATCCGGCGCTTCGGACAGCTCCGCGTGATCCCGAGCATGCAGCCGTACCACGCCATCGACGACGGCCGGTGGGCGGAGACGGTGATCGGGCCGGAGCGCGCGAAGTGGACCTATGCCTTCAAGTCGCTCCTCGATGCCGAGGCGTCGCTGGCGTTCGGCAGCGACTGGTTCGTCGCGCCTCCGACGCCCATCGAGGGCATCTACGCGGCCGTGACGCGGCGCACGCTGGACGACAAACGCCCCGACGGCTGGGTGCCCGAGCAGAAGATCTCCGTGGAGGACGCACTGGTCGCCTACACGCTGGGCGGCGCGTTCGCGTCGTTCGAGGAGCAGGACAAGGGACGGATCGCGGCAGGCATGCTGGCGGATCTGACGATGATCGACAAGGACCTGCGTACGATCCCCCCGTCGGACATCCGGACCGCCCGCGTGGTCCGCACCATCGTGGGCGGCAAGACCGTGTTCACCCGCTAGTCTCCCGCCGGGGCCAGCGTCAGCGCACGACGACCACGGCCTCGGCCGACGGCCGGCCGCCACCGTGGATGTTCCCGCCACGAATGCGCACGTAGTATCGTCCCGGCGGGACGCCGGTGAAGACCGTCTGCGGGTCGGCGCCGAGCGGGACCGACAGATCGGTCCGGCCCGGAGCGTACCCGACATCGGCGACAAAGCTCGACGCCGCGCCGATGTTCGTCCACGAGAGCTGGACGGTACTGCCGCTGACGTTCGCGCGCAGGTCCCGCGGCGCTCCGGGCGCAGTCACCAGCGTCACCGTCCCGCAGCTCGCATACCCAGGCCGTTCGCGTGGCCCCGCCAGGACGGCGTAGCTGCTCGCATCGTACGCACTCAGCGTGGTCCATCCTGCGCTGAAGTAGTGGTCGAACACCGCGAGGTAGAGTCGCCCGGTGTGCGGGCTCAGCGCAATGTCGCGGCATCGCCCGCCCGTGTTCGCCGACCCGAGGTGCACCAGGTCTTTCGAGAAGACGTGAATCCGCGAATCGCGGACGAACAGCCGGTCGCGGACCTCGTCCCACACGAGAGCGGGACTCGACCCATCCAGCAGCCCCGCCCCGCCGCGTGTGACCGCCCCGGTGGCGACATCGACCCGGGCGATGTCGTGCTCCGCGCAGAACGAGGGCGCAGAGGCGCGAACACAGGCGGACAGATAGACGGCGGATCCGTCCGGCGTGATCAGCCATTCGAACGGCGTCCAACTGCTGGCGAACCGCACGGTGGCAACGGTCGTCGGCCCCAGCCAGCTGGACCGGACGAGATCGTACAGACCGTCCGGACGACGGAAGGCGCACACCAGGAGGTCGGCCGACGTCGCGTGCACACAGCTGGTCAACCCTTCCAGCCGGGGCAGGATCAGCAGGGACCAGGAGGTGGTGACGTCCTCCTGCCAGATGCCTCCGTCGCGGGCGAGGAACGCGTGGGGACGGGCGCGGTCGAAGGCCAGAAGCCAGCCCTCCCCGAGGGGCCGCGCCACCCCGGTTCGCAGGTCGACCACGCCGTGCCTCGGGACGTACACGTAGTGGTCGCCACCGAATCTCTGGTAGTTCACCCACTCGGGCGCGCGGCCCAGGTCGTCGCCGAAGTGCCCGAGGGCGCCCAGTTCGCGGCCGTTGATGAAGAGGCGATCCTGTCCCGACGCCTCCGCCGCGCCAGCCAGGAGCAGCAAGACGAGCCATCCGGTCACCCGCATCCGGTCCTCCCGTTCGTATTCTGACACGGTCGCTGCATCGTCACCCTTTCGCTGGCGCATGGCTTCGTGGCAGACTGAGCGCGCTTTCGCGAGGACCCTCATCCCATGAACTCCACCCCGTCCATCCCAACCACGCTCGCCGGGCTCCTCGATCCCATCCCGGCGGACCGCACCGCGTTGATTCAGCCCGACCTCAACGTCCGGCTCTCGTACGGCGAGCTTCGCCGGCAGGTCCGCGACCTCGCCGAGGCGCTGGCCGCCGCCGGCATCCGCCGCGGTGATCGCGTCGGGATGGCCATTCCCAACGGCATCGCGACCGTCGTGACCTTCCTCGCGGCGTCCGAGGCGGGCACCGCCGCGCCGCTGAACCCGGGCTACAAGGAAGACGAGTTCCGCTTCTACCTCGAGGATACGAACGCGAAGGTCCTGCTGCTCCCGCCCGAGGGCATCGACGAGGCACGCCAGGCGGCCGGGACCGTACCCATCGTCACGGTGGACACCAACGCCGAGGGCGTAGTGTCGCTGCGGGACGTGCCCGCGCGCACGCCGATCGCCGCGCCAGGCATCGACGATGTGGCGCTCATCCTGCACACGAGCGGCAGCACGGGCCGTCCCAAGCGGGTGCCGCTCAGCCACGCGAACCTCACGATCTCGGCGCAGAACGTCGCGCGCAGCTACGCACTCGGCGGGGAGGACGTGTCGTTGTGCGTGATGCCACTCTTCCACGTCCACGGGCTCGTCGCCTCGACGCTGGCGACCCTGGCCACCGGCGGCACCGTGGTGGTGCCCGCCAAGTTCTCGCCGCTGTCCTTCTGGCGCGTGGCACAGGAGACCGGGGCCACGTGGTATTCGGCCGTGCCCACCATCCACCAGTTATTGCTGGCGCGCGTCAAGCCGGGAGATGCGCGCCCGGCAGGCGCCGAGAAGCTGCGGTTCATCCGTTCGTGCAGCGCCTCCCTGCCGCCGCAGGTGATGCACGACCTGGAAGGGGCCTTCGGCGCGCCGGTGCTCGAGGCCTACGGTATGACCGAGGCCGCCCACCAGATGGCCTCCAATCCCCTGCCGCCGGGCAAGCGGCTCCCCGGCTCGGTCGGGCCAGGCACCGACGTGCGCATCAGCATTCGTGACGACCAGGGGCGCGAGCTGGCGCCCGGCGAGCGCGGCGAGGTGTGCATCCACGGGCCCAACGTGATCACCGGATACGAGAACAACCCCGAGGCGAACGCCACGGCCTTCTTCGAGGGCGGCTGGTTCCGCACCGGCGATCAGGGCGTGCTCGACGCCGATGGGTACCTGACGCTGGTAGGCCGGCTGAAGGAGCTGATCAACCGCGGAGGCGAGAAGATCTCACCGCGCGAGATCGACGAGGTCCTCCTGACACATCCGGCCGTCTCCGAGGCCGTGTGCTTCGGGGTGCCGCACCAGACGTGGGGCGAGGAGGTGGCCGCGGCCGTCGTGCTTCGCGAGCCGGTGGCCGAGGCCGACCTGCACGCGTTCTGCAAGGAGCGCCTCGCCGAGTTCAAGCGGCCGAAGCAGATACATATCACCGAGACGATCCCCCGCACGGCCACCGGCAAGATCCAGCGCCGCGTCGTCGCCCAGGCGTTCGCCCCCAAGGCCTGACGCCCGATGCGCATCGTCATCGTCGGCGCGGGCGCCATCGGCGGCTACATCGGCGCGCGGCTCGCGAAGGTGGGCGCCGACGTGGTGCTGCACGCGCGCGGGCCGCATCTGCGCGCGATGGAGGAGCACGGCCTGCGGGTCATCGGCGCGGACGGCGACTTCACGGTGCGGCCCGCGGTGTCCGGCGACCTCGCCGCCATCGGGATCGCGGACGTGGTGTTCCTGGGCGTCAAGGCCCATAGCCTGACCGCCCTGGCGCCCACGCTCCACCCGCTGCTGGGCCCCGAGACGGTGGTGGTGAGCACGCAGAACGGCATTCCCTGGTGGTACTTCCAGGGCCATGGCGGCGAGCTGGAGGGGCTGCGGCTCGAGCGCGTAGATCCCGGCGGGGTCGTCGCGGCGGCGATCGAGCCGCGCCGGGTGGTCGGATCCCTGGCGTACTTCGCCACGGACATCGTGGAGCCAGGAGTCATCCGTCACATCGAGGGAAACCGGATCAGCTTCGGCGAGCCGGACGGCAGCAAGTCCGAGCGCGCCCGCCGCATCGCCGAAGCGCTCATCGCGGCCGGGTTCCGTTGCCCGGTGACGCCGCGGTTCCGTCACGAGATCTGGGTCAAGCTGCTCGGGAACGTCGCGTTCAACCCCATCAGCGTCCTGACGCGCTCCACGCTGGAGCAGATGGCCCGGCACCCCGACGTCTCGCGACTCGTGCGGGAACTGATGGTCGAGACCGAGGCGGTGGCTGCACGGCTGGGCATCGAGCTGCCCATTTCCATCGAGCAGCGCATGGCCGGCGCCGAGAAGGTCGGCGCGCACAAGACGTCGATGCTGCAGGATCTGGAAGCCGGGCGGCCGATGGAACTCGAAGCGGTGGTCGGGGCGGTGGTGGAACTGGGCGATCGGCTGGGCATTCCGATGACCGCGACCCGCGCCGTCTACGCCTGCGCGAAGCTGCTCGACGAATTGTCACGGGGCCTGGCACGGTGACGAGGACAAGGAGGCGGTGGTGAACGTCAACAACCGGTGGTTCCAGCTCATCGCATCGCTGATCGCGATGATCATGATCGCCAACCTGCAGTACGCCTGGACGCTTTTCGTGCAGCCCCTCCAGGCGGGCACGGGATGGACGCTCTCGGAGATCCAGGTCGCCTTCACGCTCTTCATCCTGTTCCAGACCTGGATTCAGCCGCTCGACGGGTGGCTGATCGATCGCCTGGGACCGCGCGGGTTCATCAGCGCCGCCGGGCTGTTGTGCGGCCTCGGGTGGGCCGGCATGGGCTACGCCACGTCCCTCCCCATGCTCTACGGGCTCTACTGCCTGGCCGGCATGGGCGCCGCCTTCGTCTACAGCGGGTCCATCGGGTCGGCGCTCAAGTGGTTCAAGGACCGCCGCGGGCTCGCCTCCGGCATCATGGCGGCCGGCTTCGGCGGCGGCACGGCCCTGTTCATCCCCATCATCCAGTGGCTCATCGGCTCGGGCGGTTATCGGACCGCCTTCGTCGCGACGGGCATCGTGCAGGGCGTCGTCATCCTCATCGTGGCGCAGTTCCTGAGGCACCCGCCGAAGGAGTCCCACGCCTCGGCAACGCCGGCCGCCGCATCGGTGAAGGTAGTCGGCCGGCGGAGCTTCAGCACGCTGGAGATGCTGCGGACCCCGCAGTTCTACTTCCTGTACCTGATGTTCGTGCTGATGGCCACCGGCGGCCTGCTCGTCACGGCCAATGCCGGACCCATGGCCCGTTCGTGGGGCCTGTCGGCAGCGGCCCTGACGCTGGCCGCCACGCTCAGCCCCCTGGCCAATGGCGCCAGCCGGGTGTTCTGGGGCTGGGCCTCGGACCGTCTGGGCCGTGAGAACACGATGATCTTCACGTTCCTGGCGCAGGCCGTCTGCCTGTTCCTCGTGGTGGCGGTGGGTCAGCGTTCGGCCGGCTGGTTCGCGTTCACGCTGGTGCTCGTCTACTTCACGTGGGGCCAGATTTACTCGCTGTTCCCGGCCACCTGCGGCGACTACTTCGGCAGCCAGCATGCCACGTCGAACTACGCGGTGCTGTACACCGCCAAGGGCGTGGCGTCCATCCTGGGCGGCTGGGTAGGCGCCGTGCTCTACGAGCAGTCCGGCAGCTGGACGATGGGCTTCTACGGCAGCGCGCTGATGGCGCTCATCGCCGCCGCCATGGCCGTGGGCCTCCGGGCTGGCGCCGCCCCGGCCCGCCTGCAGGTGGGCGTGCCCGCCGCGGCGAAGTAGGCGCCAGGGCGCCAGGACTGTCACATGACACACATGGATCCCGCCGGGCTCGCTACCGAGCTGCTCCAGGCGTACACCGAACGGCGGCTGGTACCGCCGCCGTCGAGCCGCGAAGGGGGGCTCGACCTTGCGGCCGCCTACGCCGTCGAGGCACAGATGGTCGCGCGGCGACGCGCGGCGGGCCATCGGCCGGTCGGCGTCAAGGTCGGCTTCGCCAACAAGGCCGCCTGGCGCGTGCTCAAGCTCGAGACCCTCGTGTGGGCGCACATGTACGACGACACGGTGCACCAGAGCGCGGACAACCAGGCCGAGCTGTCGGTCGCATCGCTCGTGGCGCCGAAGATCGAGCCCGAGATCGTGTTCTGCCTCGCGCATCCCGTGCCGGCCGGCGCCGCTGACGCCGGCGCCGTGCTCGAAGCCGTCGACTGGATCGCGCTGGGCTTCGAGGTAATCGACTGTGTGTTTCCGGACTGGAAGTTCCAGCCGGCGGACTTCGTCGCGTCGAAGGGGCTGCACGCGGCCCTCGTGACGGGCACGCCCCTGCGCGTGACCGATGCCAATCGCGCCGCGATCGCCGAAGCACTTCCCTCCTTCACCGTGCGGCTCGAGAAAGACGGCGTGCCGGTGGCCGAGGGCTCCGGGCGCAACTCGCTGAGGAGTCCTGCCCTGTGCCTCGGCGAGCTGGCGTCCGCCATTGCCAGAGGCGCGGGCGGCTCCCGCGCACCGCTGCAGGCAGGCGAGCTGATCAGTTCCGGCACGCTCACCGACTCCCAGCCAATGGCGGCCGGTGACACCTGGACGGCTCGCGTGGACGGGCTCGACCTTCCCGCCCTGACGCTGCGCATCGTGTAGCTGACGCGCCCGCACCCGAGCGGCTACACTGTCGGCCATGTCGCAGCCGACCCTGGAAATTCGCGCCCATCTCGCTCAGTCCTACGCGGACGTGTACACGCCGTTGGCGCTGGAAGCCCTCCGGGCGCTCGCGCCGCTCGATCGCGATCGTCACGCCCTGATGGCCGCGCGCATCGCACGTCGGGCCGCACGCGCCCGGACCCACCAGCGCATCGACTTCCTGGCACCGGACGACCGCATCGGCCGCACGGCCATCACCGTGCAACAGGCCCGTGATGGCGACTTCGAGGGCAGCGCCATCCCGGCCGACCTCCAGCGCCAGTGGATCCAGGGCACGGGCCCGGCGGCCCGTCCGAATGTCCCGATCGCACAGAGCCTGCGCAACGTCGCCTACGCCCTGCTCTCAGGCGCCGACGGCTGGATGTTCGACGGCGAGGACGCGCTCGGTCAGGTGTCGACGATGTCGCTGGACAACCAGCGCAGCCTGCGGCTGGCCATCCACCACGACGACACGTTCATGACGGTCGCCGAGCAGGTAGCCGGCGAGATGAACCGGTGGGCCGAGGGCTTCTTCGGCCGCCAGACCATCCCCGACTGGCGCCGCCAGCTCGGGTTCACCACGATCATGTTCCGCGCCCGCGGCCTGCACCTCGACGACCGCCACGTCCGCTGGTCCGACGGCACGGGCTTCTCGGCCTCCATCGTCGACGCCACGTTGTTCATCGTCGGCAATCACGCCCGCCTGCGCGAGCGCGGGGCCTCGCTGGCGCTCTACCTGCCGAAGATCCAGACCGCCGAGGAAGCTGCACTCTGGCACGACATCCTGAGCGCGCTCGAGCGGCACCTGGGCCTCGCAATCGGTGCCATCAAGACCTACGTGCTGGTGGAGCAGATCGAGGCCTGCTTCCAGTTGATGGAGATCCGCGCCGCCCTCGGCCCCCGCTTCGTCGGGTTCAACACCGGACGGTGGGACTACATCAACAGCGTCTCGGACGCGATGGCCTGGGACCCGGCCTTCGTCAACCCGAACATCGACGCCATCACGATGACCTACGGCTACATGCGGCACTACGAGGACCGCGTGCGGCGCGCCGTGAACACGCCGGACCGCCTCGGTCGATTTGCGCTGTGGCAGGGCGGCATGGAGCCGAACATCCCCGTGGGATCGGAGGCTGGCGTCACGGCGGGCATGAAGCGGGCGGTCGCGGGGGCCGAGCGCGAACAGCGCGAGGGCGCCAGCGGCAAGTGGGTCGCCCACTGGAAGATGGTGCACATCGTCCGACCGGTGTGGGAACGCGTGGGGCAGGCGAACCAGCTGGGTCGGGCCTTCCCGAAGCTCACCTACACGACCGCGGATGCCGATGGGCTGATGCTCCTCGAGCCGGCGCCACGAACGGTGCGCGGCGCGCGCGACCTCCTGAGCGTCGCGATCCAGTACGGCAACGCGTTCGGCCAGGGCCTCCAGGCGGCGGCGCTGAAGCCCGCCGACTTCTTCGGCAACGACGATGTGCTCTACCTGATGGAGGACATGGCGACGGGGGAAATCCGGCTGAGCATTCTCTGGGAGTGGCTGCACAAGCACGCGCCCCTGACGGAGGACGACGCCGCAACCGGGGTTCGCGCCGGTGATCGGTTCTCGCCCGACTTGTTCGAGCGCCTGCTGCGGGAGGAGTACGAGAAGCTGCTGCGCGCCAGCAATCGTGACGTGTACGACGTCTCGAAGACGACCACGCTGCCCATCGCCCGCGCGATCGTCGAGGCCTACGTGCGCGATCCGCTGAAGCTGCCGTGGTACATCGATCTGCTGAACATCAATCTGGACAATCACGATCTGGTCGAGGCGGAGCGGCGCATCCAGGCACTGGTGGACGCGTTCAGGCGTGATGGCACGCGTTTGACGGAGAATCTCGACTGGGAAGGCTGAAGAGCCTGAAATCTCTTGAGCTCGTGATGTGGTGATCTCGCGATCGATCTGCAGATCTGGTGATCTGGGGATCTATCTGGTGAGCTGGGGATCTATCTGGTGAGCTGGGGATCTATCTGGTGAGCTGGCGATCTATCTGGTGAGCTGGCGATCGGTGGTGGTGACTGCTAGCGACTCTGCCAGGCGATGCCGATCGCGATGGCTGCGGCAAGCCCCGTTACCAGCTCGCGGATGCCGAGGCGCATGGCGGGCGTTGGCGGGGCGTCGCGCCGCAGGTGCCACGCTGCGCGTGCGGCAAGGAGTGCCGCCACCAGCACGACGCCGGGCGGCAGCAGGTGCACGAGGGCGAGACTGACCGCCGTCACCAGGGCCAGCGCGTGCGCCGTAGCCGGCCCCAGCGCATCTGGCCTCTCGCCGTGCAGGCGTCGGACGCGCTCGCGCACGGTCACGATGGCGGGCAGGACGCGGATGAGGGCCGAGGCCCACAACCCGAGTGCCGGCAGCCATGGCCACCCGGCGGCGAGGCCGACCGCCGCCGCCGCGCCCCCGAGGGCCGTGGCGCCGGACAGCTCCGGCAGCAGACGCCGGCTGTCGCCCCGGCTGTCGTACCACAACGTCACGAGCGACAGCGGCCCCAGCGCGAAGGCCAGCGGCCAGAAGGGCCGTCGTGCCGACGCGGCCGCGCCCAGCAGCGCGAGTCCGACCACCAGGAGATACGCCGCGGCGATCGCACGCGCGACAGGCGTGCGCGGCACGCGGCGACGGTGTCGCCAGTCATCCATCGCCACCTTGAGCGGCTGGCGCGCCAGGAAGGCCGCCAGCGCCGCGAGCGACAGCCAGAGCCCGGCGACCGATGGCGCGGAAACGAGCCCGATCACGATGGGCTCGAAGAGGAATCCCCAGCCGCCATGCTCGGTCGGCAGCAGCAGGGGGCGGAGGCGGGGGAGAGGCGTCAACGATCGCGAATCTGGTGAACGGGCGATGTGGTGATCTGGTGATCGATCTCGGGATCTGGGGATCTGGGGATCTGGGGATCTGGGGATCTATCTGATGATCTGGGGATCTATCTATGATCTGGGGATCCACCTGGTGATCTATGGTGGCGTCAGCCTGGGGTAGCTGTACCCGAACTGTGCCTGCATCTGCTCCAGGTAGGTCTTGTATTTCGTCCGGTCGAAGTAGTACTTCCGCATCTCCGGCCGGTAGCGTTCCATCGTCTCCTGGTTCAGGTATGTCGCGGGCTGGTCGGTCGGGCGGATGAAAGGGACGTACTTGCGCTGCTTGAGCTGGACGTTCTCGAAATACTCACGCGACTGTCTGACGAGCTCGGGCCGCAGCAGCAGGTCCATGGCTGTCAGCGCCACCACGCGTGCGCCGGCGTTCACACCCTTGTGGGCGATGGGCGTCGCCATCGGGATGGCGTTCGCCCAGTTGTGTCCGGGGCCGGCCTGGAAGTTCGCCGGGTAGCTCAGCACCACCGTGGGCACGTTCCACGTGATGTCGCCGATGTCGTCCGACGGCCCGCCGAACTTCTCCTCGTCCGGGATGTGCTCGCGCCCGCGAAGCGGCGGCACGGGACCGGCAGAGAGCCCAATCTCGGGCACCTTCATCACACGCTGCGTCGCCTTCGCGAGCGCGATGTCGGCCTCGCTCCACGCCGGCAGCCCCACGCTCGTGATGTTCGCGTGCATCGTTTCCGCCAGCGTGCGGTTGGTGTGGCGCGGCCAGGCCGATCCCAGGATTCGCGCGCGCCATGTCGTGTTCGTCATCAGCGACGCGCCTTCGGCCATCTTGTCGCCGATGTCCCACATGTTCCGGATCGAGTCGTAGTCGGTCTCGCGGAAGTAGTACCACACGCTCGCGTTCCTCGGCACCACGTTCGGCTGATCGCCGCCGTTGGTGATGACGTAGTGCGTGCGCTGCGAGAGCCGCAGGTGCTCGCGGCGGTAGTTCCACCCGGCGTTCATCAACTCGACGGCGTCGAGTGCCGACCGCCCGCGCCATGGCGCGCCGGCGCTGTGGGCGGTTTCCCCCTCGAAGGTGTACTCGACGGACACGAGGCCGCTGCCGCCGCTGTCGCCCCAACTCGTGGACAGGTTGCTGCCGACGTGGTTGTAGAGCACCACGTCCACGTCCTTGAAGAGCCCCGCGCGCACGTAGTACGCCTTGGTCCCCAGCAGCTCCTCGGCCACGCCCGGCCAGATCATGAGGGTTCCGGGCAGCTTCTCGCGTTCCATGACGCGCTTCACGGCCAGCGCCGCCACGATGTTCAGGGGCGTACCGGAGTTGTGGCCTTCGCCGTGGCCCGGGGCGCCCGGCACCATCGGGTCGTGGTACGCCACGCCGGGCTTCTGCGACCCCTGCGGGATGCCGTCGATGTCCGACCCGAAGGCAATGACCGGCTTCCCGGAGCCCCAGCGCGCGACCCACGCGGTGGGAATGCCGGCCACGCCGTCCTCGACGGTGAACCCCTGCTCGCGCAGCAGCCGCCCAAGATACTTCTGCGTCTCGATCTCCTGGAAACCGATCTCGCCGAAACTGAAGACCATGTCGTTCATCTGCTGGCCGAGATCGAACATGGCCGGCGACGACACGTCGGCGTCGACGAGTGCCTTCAGCTTCGCGACGCGCGGGTCTGTCGGGGCAGGGCTCGAGGTTCCGCTCGTGCTCTGCTGATCGGCAGCGGCCACGGGCCGGAACACCGACGTCCCGCTCACCGCAAGAGCAAGCAGACAGGTGGTCGCTACCATCCGTGAATAGATCGTCATAGCTGCCTCGCAGGACGTTCTGCCTTGTGCCTTCTGCCTACTGCCTTCTGCCCTTTGCCGTGTTGTTTGCGGGATTATAGCCACCCCGCGCGCTGCGCCGCTCGTTGGCCATCGCCGTCCAGCGGTCGCCTCACAGCGACCACCCACCGCCTCTTCAGTGAGCACCCGCTCCCCGGGGTGACTAGAATCGGTGTGTGACCGCCTCCAACGCGGCCGACGTCCTCAACCTGGTGGGCTTCGTCACCGGCACCGCGCTCTACGCGATGCTGCTGGTGCTCGTCGTCCGTGGCGCCGCGCGGCGGACCAACGCACCCGGGCGCCGCGACTGGCTGCCCCTGGCGACGGCCTTGCTGGGGCTGTCGTGGAACCTCGGCGAACTGGCGGCCTTCGCCCTGCCCCGCCTGGGGCTCGTCAGCGACGGCGTCGGCCTGTCGGCCCTGTCGTTCCCGGCCCTGGGGCTCCTGGCCGCTGTTGTCGTCCACTCCGTCGCGCGTGGACTCGGGTACGGCCGCGCGGTCATCGCGCTTGCCTACGCGCTGGCCTCGGCCGCCGCGGTGCTCCACGTCGCCACCGTGGCGTCCGGCAACCCCGCGGCCTCGACGCTGGCCTTCCAGCTGCTCACCGCCTCCTTCAGCCTCCTGATCGTCCCGCTGGCGTTCATGACGCGCTCGCAGCCCAACGGGAGGCGCGCGTTGTGGGTGCTGGCCCTGGTGCTCTTCGCCGTCTCGGCCACCCACCTCGGGAGCTTCCACTCGCGAGAGGACAGCTGGTGGATGCAGCTGCTCGGGCACCATGCGGCCATCCCGCTGGCGTTCGCCATCCTCTACCAGAACTACCGCTTCGCGCTCGGTGACCTCTTCCTCAAGCAGGCGCTCACGCTCCTGGTGATCGTGGGCGTCACGCTGGCCGGCTACTCGGTGGTCCTGGCCGTCCCGGAAGGGCCGGTCGCGGTGGGCGTGCTCCTGACCCTGTGGGTGTCCACGGCGCTCCTGGCGCCGTGGCTGCGACGCGCGGTCGTCCGGTTCGTGGACGCGGTACTGCTGGGTCGTACCGACTACGCGTCGCTGCGGGCCGATGTCGCCCACGCCATCGGCGACCAGCCCACGCTCCAGGGCGTGATGGACACCGTGTGCGATCAGCTGGCCACCGCGTTCAACGCCCAGCGCGTCTGGTGGACCGAGGACGTGAACAGCGCTCCGTCCGAGCCGCTGCTCGTCATGCCCGTTCGTCCGGTGGAGACAGAAGCGGAATCCTTTCCCATGTCCCCGTCGCGGTCCGTCCCGGTGGCCACGACGGACCGGCCGCACCTCGTCATCCACCTGGGCGAGCTCACCGGCGGTCGGCGCCTGCTTTCGGACGACGAGGCCCTCCTCGAGGCCGTCGCGGTGATGGCCGCGCGACGGATCGATGCCATCCGCCTGACGCTCGAGCGCTACGAGACCCAGCTGCGCGAGGAGGAGATGCAGAAACTGGCCGCCGAGGCCGAGCTGAAGGCGCTCCGCGCGCAGATCAACCCGCACTTCCTGTTCAATGCGCTCACGACCATCGGCTACCTGATCGACACGGCGCCGTCGCGCGCGGTGGACACACTCCTGCGCCTCACCCGGTTGTTGCGCGGCATGCTCCGGCCCGAGGGCGAGTTCACCACACTCGGCCGCGAGATCGACCTCGTCGAGCACTACCTCGACATCGAACGCGAGCGCTTCGAGGAGCGCCTCCGCGTCCGCATCGACGTGCCGGCCGCGCTGCGGGGCGTCGCCATCCCGTCGCTCGTCGTGCAGCCGCTGGTGGAGAATGCCATCAAGCACGGCGTCGCGCGGAGCGCCAGCGGCGGCGACGTGCAGGTCAGCGCCGTCCGGGACGACACCGGCCCCGCGCCCCGCCTGCGTATCGCCGTACGGAACACCGGAGCGCCACTGGTGGACGCACCGCGTGGCGGCGACCATGTCGGGTTGGAGAACATCTCCCGTCGCCTGGCCGGCCACTACGGCCCGGCGGCGCGGCTGACACTCTCCGCCGACGGGCGCGGCGGCACCATCGCCGAGCTGCTGCTGCCTCTCGCCCACGCGACCGCCGCCTCCGAGGAGATGCATGCCCAGACCGTTGCGAGTCGTCCTGGCCGACGATGAGCGGCCCGCGCGCCGTTTCCTGGTGAACCTGCTGAAGACCTTCCCGGACGTGGAGGTCGTCGGCGAGGCGTCCAACGGCAGGGAGGCGCTGGACCTGATCGCCGAAACGAAGCCCTCCCTGGCGCTGCTGGACCTCCAGATGCCCGAACTGGGCGGGCTCGACACGGCCCGGCTGCTGAAGGCCGGCGCGGCCCCGATGGTGGCCTTCGTCACGGCGTACGACGAGTTCGCGGTACAGGCCTTCGAGTTGAACGCGGTGGACTACCTGCTCAAGCCCGTCGAGCGCGAGCGCCTCGCCGCCACCCTGGAACGGGCCCGCGAGCGCGAGACCGCCGCTGACCGCTCGCGGGGCCTCGTCGCGGCATCGACGGCCATCGAGCAGGCGACCAGGAAGCAGTTCCTGGAGCGCATCCCGGTGCGGAAGCGCGACGACGTCGTGCTGCTGCCCGTGCGGCAGATCGCGTCGATTGTCGCCGACGGCGAGCTCCTGCACCTGACGACAACCGGCAACGAGCGCTACACGATCGCCCATCGCCTGCACGCGCTCGAGGCGCGGCTGGATCCACGCCGGTTCGTGCGCCTCGGCCGCGGCGCGCTGGCCGCCGTGGACCACATCCAGCGCGTGAGCCCGATGCCCGGCGGCATGTACCAGGTGACACTCTCGAACGGACAGTCGCTACCAGTGAGCCGCCTGCAGTCACGCGTGCTGCGCGAGACGCTGCTCCGGCTGTAGCGGGCTTCAGGCTCCAGGCTTCAGGCTACAGGCTTCAGGCTACAGGCTTCAGGAAGAGCATGCTGTCACGCTGAACGAAGTCGAGCAGCCTGGAGCCTGAAGCCTGTAGCCTGTAGCCTGAAGCCTGAAGCCTGATCGTGCTCTAATCCTCAGATGCGCGTGATACAGCTTCTCCCCTGGGCGCTCGGCCTGGCCGGCGCCGTCGCCACCGTCATCTCTGCCGGGGCGCAATCCGATTACGCCGCGCGGGCGCGGGCGCTGCACAAGCAGGTGCCCCTCATCGACGGGCACAACGACTACCCCTGGGCACTCCGGGAGCGCGACGTCGGCGGCGACTTCGCCAAGGCCGACATCACCGAGCCCGTGCCCTCGCTGATGACGGACATCCCCCGGCTGCGGCGCGGCGGACTGGGCGCGCAGTTCTGGTCGGTGTACGTGCCTTCTGAGATGCAGGGGAAGGAGGCGGTCCGCGCCACGCTCGAGCAGATCGACATCGTCCACCGGATGACGAAGCGGTGGCCCGAGACCTTCGAGCTGGCACTGACGGCGGACGCGGCCGAGCGTGCGTTCAAGGCCGGCCGCATCGGCTCGATGATCGGCATGGAGGGCGGCCACTCCATCGACAGCTCCATGGCGACGCTGCGGCAGATGTACGCGCTCGGGGCCCGCTACATGACCCTCACCCACTCCCAGAACGTGCCGTGGGCCGATTCCGCAACGGACCAGCCGAAGCACAATGGGCTGTCGACGTTTGGGGAAGAAGTCGTGCGCGAGATGAACCGCCTCGGGATGCTCGTGGACCTGAGCCACACCTCGCCCGACACGATGAAGGACACGCTCGCCGTCGCGGAAGCCCCGGTGATCTTCTCCCACTCCGCGGCCAGGGCGCTCTGCAACGTCCCGCGCGACGTGCCCGACGACGTGCTGCAGCTGCTGCCGAAGAACGGCGGGGTGGTGATGGTGACCTTCGTGCCCGGGTTCATCTCGCAGGAGGTGGCGGACTGGAACCTGATGGAGTCCGCACAGCTGCAGCTGCTGCGCGCGCAGTTCCCGAGCAACACCGCGTACGTCAACGCGGGCATCGAGCGCTGGCGCACCGAGCATCCAGCGCCACGGGCGACGCTCCAGCAGGTGGCCGATCACATCGACCACATCCGCAAGGTGGCCGGCATCGACCACATCGGCCTTGGAGGAGACTTCGACGGCATCACCAGCGTGGTGCAGGGCCTGGAGGACGTGTCCAAGTACCCGGATCTGACGGCGGAGCTGCTCAGGCGCGGCTATTCCGATGAGGACGCCAAGAAGGTCCTCGGCCTGAACGTGCTGCGCGCGTGGCGCCAGGCCGAGCAGGTGGCCGCGCGGCTGCAGAAGACACGGGGGCCGTCGACGGCCACGATTGGGGCGATCGATAAGTGACCCCCAGGTGCGGGCGGGTGCGGGCAGGTGCTGATGGGTGCGTGCCGGTGCGGGGTGCGGCAGGTGCGGGCGGGTGCGACGGGTGCGG
>Ga0268299_1001794_pt1 | contig 32219 bp, 27 predicted proteins | sample NOBtaG_FD_193484 | JGI IMG/M metagenome (GOLD analysis project Ga0268299, IMG submission 193484) | Activated sludge microbial communities from bioreactor in Nijmegen, Gelderland, Netherland - NOB reactor | ecosystem: Engineered > Bioreactor > Aerobic > Activated sludge | place: Netherlands... | reverse complement strand
ATTCGACATCGTTATGATGGAGAATCTACAACTTTTTTTGACGGGGATCGGGGTAGCCTTGCAGGATGAAAAGAGTTCATTGAATGAAAAAATAATACTGATCGTAGATAGCTACATCAGCATGCTCAAGGCTAATCCGGATTTACCCGTGTTTGTGCTATCCGAAATCAGGGCGAACCCGGAGAAACTCATTGGAAACATGAATATAAAAAGCATACTCATTGAATCTGTTTTCTTCAAGCAACTAACGCAAGCAACAAAAGGAAAAATTCATCCTTTGCATTTACTCATGAACCTCTTAGGCATGACTGTGTTTCCGTTCGTAGCAAGACCGCTGATTCAAAATGCCGGAAACATCAGCCAACCTGATTATGAAAGCATGATGGAAGATCGAAAGAAAATGATTCCAATCTGGTTTGATTCACTCATCAAAACTCTTTAAAATTTCTGAATACGATAAAACTAATCTCGATGGAACCGCATAAAAGAAAAATAAGAGAAGGGTTGCTCAGTGTACTTCTGATGGTCACCCAACTTAGTTGGGCACAGTCGATAAATCTAGACAGTTGTTATGCATTGGCAAAACGAAATTATCCGTTGACCAAACAATTCGATCTGATTGAGAAGTCGAAAGAGTACTCCATCTCCAATGCAAACAAGGCATACTTGCCACAGGTTAGCCTGAATGCGATTGGTGCCTACCTGAACGGAATGCCATCTGTGAGTATGCCAGGCGCAGAAGCCACAGAAGAAAACTTTCAACTCATTGGTATCGCTCAACTCAATCAAACGATTTGGGATGGAGGAGCCACCCGCGCTCAAAAAAATGTAATCAGAGCAACAGCTGAAGCTGATAAAGCCAATGTTGAAGTAAACCTTCACACTCTTCGCGAAAGACTTAATCAGCTTTACTTCGGAATACTGGTCATCGATGAACAGGTAAAACACCTGAACATTCTGAATGAAAATCTTCAGCGCAACCTCAATAAAATTCAACTCACCAAAGACAACGGATACGCCTTTCAAAGCGATGTAGATGAGGTAAAAGCAGAAGCTCTTAACATTGAACAAAAGAAAATTGAATTCAGCTACACACGCAAAGGTTATATTTTCATGCTTTCATATTTGATCGGTCAGCCGCTCAGTGAAAATGTTCAGCTAGCCAGACCCGTTGCACTGGAATCATACGCCAATCTGGGCAATAACCGTCCTGAGTTAAAATACTATTCAAATCAACGCAGTCTGATCGAGGCGAAATCTGCATTCAACACAGTGGGCAATATGCCGAAGATCAGCCTAATGGGTGTGGGCATGATGATGCAGCCGGGTGTTGGCTTTGGAACTTCCACGTTTGATCACTTGACACTGGCAGGCATGAGCGTAACCTGGAACACGGGCAATCTCTATAAAACATCAAACAACAAACAGCTTGATAAAATCCAGAGTGATATGATCAACAATCAACAGGAAACTTTTGAATTCAACAATACCATGCAGTTGAAACAAATCTCGGCTGAAATTGAAAAACATCAGGCCATTATAATCAAGGACAATGAAATAGTTACACTAAAGGAAAAAGTAACTCAGTCCTATCAACTGAAATACGATAATGGCATGGCATCCATGAATGATTTACTCACATCGCTCAACCGCGAGAGTGAAGCAAAAAGTAATCAGACTCTGCACAACATGCAGCTTTTACTCAGTCTGTACAATTACAAAACCGTAAGTGGAAACTAAAAAGACTATATAAAGAATTGATCTATGAAAAAAATAATCACCCCCATTCTTTCCTTAAGCGTTTTACTGCTGGCATGCAACAACAATGGAAATGAGTACGATGCCTCCGGAACATTTGAAGCCGTTGAAACCATCATCTCTGCTGAAGCATCCGGAAAAATTCTTCAATTCAACATCAACGAAGGCGATGAATTAAAGCAAGGTGCTCAAGTCGGATACATCGACAGTACACAGCTTTATTTACAACGTTTACAGTTGCTGCAGAACAAGAAAGCAATCCTTTCCGGAAGTCCGGATGTGAATCCACAGATTCAAGTGCTTGAAAGGGAACTTGAAACCACGCAGGCCGATAAAAAAAGAATTGAAAATCTGGTAAAAGGAGAAGTGGCATCACAAAAACAACTGGACGATATCAACTCAAAAATTACAGTGATTCAATCTAAGATCACTGCACTTCGAAGTGAATTTGGTACCCGCACTTCCAGCATCCATGAACAAAGCAATACGGTTCAGGTGCAGTTAGCACAGATCAATGATCAGTTAAGAAAATGTACCATCACCAATCAGGTGAATGGAACAGTGCTCACGAAATATGCGGAAGTAAACGAAATGACAGCCGTTGGAAGACCCCTCTATAAAATTGCTGATTTATCAACGCTCACGCTGAGGGCCTATATAACCGGTGATCAATTCTCAGCTCTTAAATTAAATCAAAAAGTAAAAGTGTTGGTGGATAAAAGTGAGAATGAATACAAAGAGTATGAAGGCGTTGTGGAGTGGATCAGCAACAAGGCTGAGTTCACACCCAAAACTATCCAAACGAAAGATGAACGCGCTAACCTGGTGTATGCAATAAAGATTCGTGTGAAGAATGACGGACTATTGAAAATAGGAATGTACGCTGAGGTAAAACTGTAATGATGGAAGCTGTTACGCTCAACAACATCACCAAAACCTACGGAAAAGAAAAGGCCGTTGCTGTTGACAACGTATCCTTCTCTGTTAATCGGGGAGAATTGTTCGGGTTGATCGGTCCGGATGGTGCCGGCAAAAGCAGCATCTTTCGAATGCTGACTACACTCCTGCTTCCGGATGGCGGCACCGCAACAGTTGATGGATTTGATGTGGTGAAAAATTATATCGAAATCAGAAACACGGTTGGCTACATGCCAGGAAAATTTTCGCTGTACCAGGATCTGACCATCGAAGAGAATCTGAATTTCTTTGCCACGGTATTTGGAACAACAGTAGAGGAGAATTACGATTTAATTCGCGATATCTACGTACAGATTGAACCTTTTAAAAACCGCAGAGCCGGAAAACTTTCGGGTGGAATGAAGCAAAAACTCGCCTTGTGTTGCGCACTCATTCATAAACCAACGGTTTTATTCTTAGATGAACCAACAACAGGTGTCGATCCGGTTTCAAGAAAGGAGTTCTGGGAAATGTTGAAGCGATTAAAAGCACAAAACATCACCATCGTAGTGTCAACGCCTTATATGGATGAAGCCACCCTGTGCGATAGAATTGCTTTGATTCAAAACGGAAAAATTCTGGGTATTGACACGCCCGACAATATTGTGAAGTCATTCGATGGAAATCTTTACAACATTCGGGCAACCAAAATGTACAACCTATTGCGCGACCTGTCTGCATATCAGCAAACAGCAAGTTGTTATGCTTTTGGAGAGTACCTCCACTTGTCGCTGAAACAGGATGATGAAAAAACTAAAACTGAATTGCTTAATCACCTGAAAAATGGTGGTCATACTGAAATTGAAATGCTGCCAGTTACGGCAACGATTGAAGACTGCTTTATTAAACTTTTAAAGAACTGATATGGAAGTCGTGATAAAAGCAGACAAGCTCACAAAACGCTTTGGCGATTTCATCGCCACAAATGAAATCACCTTTGAAGTTCGCAAGGGCGAAATCTTTGGTTTCCTTGGTGCCAATGGTGCCGGTAAAACAACAGCCATGCGAATGTTGTGCGGTCTTTCCATTCCCTCATCGGGAAACGCAACCATTGCTGGGTTTGATGTGTACAAAGAAACCGAAATGATCAAGAAGAATATTGGCTACATGAGCCAGAAGTTCTCGTTGTACGAAGACTTAACGGTGATTGAAAACATCCAATTCTTTGGAGGAATTTATGGGTTGAGCAACAAACAACTCAAATCAAAAAGTGAGGAACTCATTAACCAGCTTGGGCTTCAAAGTGAAACGAAGAAACTGGTAGGCTCTCTCCCACTCGGTTGGAAACAAAAGCTGTCATTCTCAGTGGCGGTTCTTCATGAACCCAAAATTGTGTTCCTCGATGAACCAACGGGCGGTGTTGACCCCGTAACGCGCAGACAGTTCTGGGATCTGATTTACGAAGCTGCTGAAAAAGGTATTACCATTTTCGTGACGACACATTACATGGACGAAGCAGAATATTGCAATCGCATTTCCATTATGGTGGATGGCCGCATTGGCGCGCTGGATACGCCAGGAAACCTGAAAAAACAGTTTTCAGCCGGCTCCATGGATGAAGTTTTTTATGAATTGGCGAGAGGAGCAAAGCGGGGAGATTAATAATAAGCTATTAGCCATTAGCTGATAGCTATTGGCTAATAGCTAACAGCTTTAACTAAAAAAAATCATACAAAATGAAAAACTATAAAGAACTAAACATTTGGAAAAAAAGAATTGAACTGGTAAAAATCACTTATCAGATCACTAAACAACTTCCCTCTGAAGAAAAATTCGGTCTAATCTCCCAAATGACGAGGGCTGTTGTTTCGATACCAGCGAATATAGCTGAAGGCAACAGCAGAAACAGCGATAAAGACAATGCGAGATTTCTTCAAATAGCACTTGGGTCAGCATTCGAGCTTCAGACCTATTTCGTAATCATTCGAGAAATGAATATGGCAGACTCTGATTTGCTAAACGAAGCAGACAAACAACTTGAAGAAGAAATTAAAATGATCCACTCATTCATAAAAAAGCTATTAGCTAAAGCTAACAGCTAAATACCATCAGCCAACAGCTATACCCAAAAGCAAACAAATGAAACAGTTTTGGATTTTCGTAAAAAAAGAATTCATACATGTACTGCGCGACAGGAAAACATTGCTAATCCTGTTTGGATTGCCTATTGTCCAGATTCTGATTTTCGGATTTGCCCTGACCAATGAAGTAAAAAATTCAAAAATTGTAATAGCCGATTTTGCAAAAGATATCACTTCGCAGGAACTCATTACCAAGATAGAGGCTAGCCGGTACTTTGAAATCGAGAAATCGTTGATGAGTCCGAAAGAAATTGAGGCAGCCTTTAAAACCGGAAAAATAAAAATGGCCTTCGTTTTTCCTGAAAACCTGGGGCATAAGCTGATGCATGAAAACAAAGCACAACTCCAGGTTATTTTAGATGCCACCGATCCCAACCAGGCCACTACACTAACCAACTATATTTCTGCTATCGTTGCCGATTATCAAATGGAATTGAATAAAACCAACTCCATTCCAATGCAAATATTTCCTGAAACAAGAATGTTGTACAATCCGCAATTAAAAGGTGCTCACAACTTTGTGCCGGGCGTGATGGCACTGGTGCTGATGCTGGTATGTGTGATGATGACCGCTATTTCCATTGTTCGCGAAAAAGAAATCGGTACGATGGAAATCCTGCTGGTATCGCCTTTTAAGCCAATCCTGGTGGTGCTTTCAAAAGCTGTTCCTTATTTGCTTCTATCATTGGTGAATGTATGCAGCATTCTTTTACTAAGTGTTTTTGTTCTCGACCTTCCGTTTAATGGAAGCGTTGCATTGCTGCTGGCCGAAAGTACCCTGTTCATCATTACGTCACTATCACTTGGGTTATTAATTTCTGTGAATACGCAATCACAGCAAGTTGCCATGCTGATTTCCCTCATGGGAATGCTGTTGCCAACCATTCTTTTCAGTGGTTTTATGTTCCCGATAGAAAATATGCCGTGGCCGTTGCAATGGATTTCGAATGTGGTGCCGGCCAAATGGTTCTACATCATTGTAAAAAATATCATGATCAAAGGGCTGGGCTTTGCTTCCATCTGGAAAGAGACGTTGATCTTAGCAGGCATAACGCTCTTCTTAATTACAGTGGCGATAAAAAAATTCAAAATCCGTTTAGCATGAGAACGTTACGTTTCCTGTTACGAAAAGAATTCAGTCAGATATTCAGAAACAAAGCTATTGTTGCCATGATTCTGGTAGTACCGGTGGTTCAACTGCTCCTTCTTCCGTTGGCCGCCAACTACGAAGTGAAGAATATCAACATAGCGGTAGTTGACAACGATCATTCATCGTATTCGAAAAAACTGATCTCAAAAATTACGGCTTCCGGATATTTTCAACTGACCGGCTACCATGCTTCCTTTCAGGAAGGCCTCAGGTTAATCGAATCGGATGAGGCTGATTTAATTCTGGAAATCCCCAATGGATTTGAGAAAAAATTGATCCGTGAAGATCAGCAGAAACTATTCATTGCCGTTAATGCCATCAACGGAGTGAAAGCAGGCGTGGGCGGATCGTACCTCGCTTCTATTGTTCATGATTTCAACTCCGATATTCGTTTTGAAACTGCAGCGATTCCGAAAATGAGTGCCGTTCCAAACATGGAGGTTACAGCATCGAATTGGTTCAACGAACTGATGAACTACCGCATTTTTATGGTTCCCGGTATTCTGGCAATTTTATTAACCATGATTGGCGGGTATCTTGCTGCGCTCAACATCGTAAAAGAAAAAGAAATCGGAACGATTGAACAGATCAACGTAACGCCAATTAAAAAGCACCACTTCATTTTAGGTAAACTGATTCCGTTTTGGGTAATGGGTCTTATTGCTTTTACCCTCGGCCTCCTGGTTTCATGGCTTGCGTATGGTATCACCCCGGAAGGCAGCCTGTTGTTACTGTATGGATTCGTTGCCGTTTATCTATTAGCCGTACTTGGATTTGGTTTATTGATTTCAACGTTCACCGACACGCAACAACAGGCCATGTTCATCGCTTTCTTTTTTATGATGATCTTTATTTTAATGAGTGGCTTGTTCACATCTATTGACAGCATGCCCGAATGGGCAAAGATCATCGCCAGGCTGAACCCGGTAACGTATATGATTGAAGTGATGAGGATGATTGTTTTGAAAGGAAGCGGATTTGCCGACATCCAATTCCACTTATTGAAAGTGGCGGGCTTTGCGGTATTTCTGAATGTGTGGGCTGTAATGAAGTACAGGAAAACCGCTTAGAGCAGATGGCCCAATCCAAACAACACAACGAAAAGAAGAGTTGACAATGCCAGTTGCTTTAAATATGGATCAAGTTGCTCAGAAGACTTCCGTTGAACGGATAGTCCGTTCACAATAAAAAACGGAAAGCTTAACAAGAATAAATGCTGCAACGGTGCTCGATATGTTACCAACGCATAAATTAAAGCGCCCAGCATTCCTGCCGCCAGTAAAAACCAATGATAGGTGACGGCACTTTCGCGACCGATGCGAACCGGAATTGAAAACTTTCCTGCTTTCCTGTCGGATTCGATATCACGAATGTTATTGATGTTCAGCACACCCATCGAGAAAAAGCCACAGCTCATCGCGGGAAGCACAAGCATCCAGTTCAGTTGTTTGGTAAAAAGATAATTCGATCCCATTACGCCAATCAATCCAAAAAAAATCAGCACAGAAAAATCGCCAAGGCCGGCATAACCATAGGGTTTCTTTCCAACAGTATATGCAATGGCCGCCAGAATGCTTAGCACTCCCAAACCAAAAAAGAAAAAGATGGCGTTCCAGTTCATGCCAAACGAAATCAATAGCAAGGATACTCCACTGGCCAGGCACAACAACACAAAAATGATAATGGCCGTTTTCATCTGACCGGGTGTAATAGCTCCGCTCTGTACAGCACGGGAAGGACCTTTGCGATCGGCACTATCGGCACCGTGAATAGAATCACCGTAGTCGTTGGCGAGGTTTGAAAGTATCTGTAAGAAAATAGTTGTGACGATGCTGAACAGAAAAATATTCCATTGAAATGCACCGGAAGAAGCCGCTAAGAAACCTCCCATGGCAATGCACGAAAGTGCAAGGGGCAATGTGCGCAGGCGGAAGGCTTTGAGCCAGGGTTTTACGGTGTTCAATTTATTTCGAGATTTTATTAACGATTGCTGAATCGAGTGGCCTTACTGCAGCCGGATAAAAACCGACCACTTCTCCATCGCGATTGATGATGTACTTGCAAAAATTCCACGAAGGTGTTTTCCCCGATTTTGCTTCCAGCCATTGATACAAAGGATGCTTATCACGACCCTTCACAGAAATTTTTTCGAACATCTGAAAATCCACTCCGTAGTTTCGCTGACAAAACTCCCCGATCTCTTCATTTGTTCCCGGTTCCTGCCATAAGAAGTTGTTCGCAGGAAAACCCAGTACCGTTACCTGATTGCCATATTGCTCATGAAGTTTTTGAAGATCTTCGTACTGATAGGTGTACCCACATTTTGATGCGGTATTCACTATCAGCATATTCTTCCCTTTGTATTGAGAGAAATCAATTTCTTTTCCTTCCAGGGATTTTACTTTGAAATCATAGATTGAACCTGAAACAGGTTTCCTTTTTCCATTGGAAGAAAATACATCCGATAAATATGCTATAAGTCCCACGCTGAAAATAACAACCGCTATCAGTATCTTATAACGCATCCAGGATTTGCTTGTCCATCGGCTTAACCTTGCTGCTAAAGAAAGTCACAGAGCCATCAGGTTTTACGAGATACTTGCAGAAATTCCAGGTTGGCTCTTGTCCGGTTTTTTCCTTCAGCCACTTGTACAATTCGTGCTGATCATCGCCTTTAACAGAAATTTTTTCAAACATTTGAAACGTAACGCCATAATTGGCTTTACAGAACTCAGCGATTTCCAGATTAGTTCCCGGTTCTTGCCCTCCAAAATTATTAGCCGGAAATCCAAGAATCGTAACCTTACTTCCAAAAGTCTCATGAAGTTTTTGCAACTCTTCATATTGTGGTGTATAACCGCACTTCGATGCGGTATTCACAATCAACAACGTTTTGCCTTTGTATTGCGAGAAATCAACTTGCTTGCCGTCTAAGCCAGGAAGTTTAAAATCGTAAATAGATGAAGCAGTCATAGCCAACATTACTAAAATAGAAAGAAGTGTTTTCATATAAATTATTTTTTTGATAAAGGAGTTAACCAAAAGTCAGTCTTCGACTCCGCTCAGACTGACAGATAACAAAAGTACACAAGAAATAGTTACATTTTTTCGGGCACCTGAATTCCTAACAAACCCATCGCTTTTTTAATGGCGTTGGCGATAGCTTTCGAAAAGGCTATTCTGAATTTCAGTTTATCCTGATCGGCTTCGTTAAAAATGGGGATGTTCTGATAAAACTGGTTATATTGCTTGGCCAGGTCAAACGCATAGTTTGCCATAACAGCGGGTGAATAATCTTTCGCTGCTTCTTTAATTTTATTCTCAAACAAACTTAACAAATGAAGTCCGTCTCGTTCAGCTGGTTCAAGCGAGGTTACTTTCGTCAGGTCATCTGTTGAAACAGAAATATTCATGCTATCTGCTTTGCGTATAATAGCCCGGATACGTGCATGTGTATATTGAATAAACGGACCGGTAAATCCCTGCAACTGAATAGACTCATTCGGATCAAACATCATCCGCTTTTTCGGATCTACCTTCAGCAAGAAAAACTTCAATGCACTCAAGCCAACCATCTCGAATAATTCTTTCTTCTCCTGTTCCGATAAATCTTCAATCTTTCCGAGCTCACGTGTTTGACGCTCAGCTTCCTCCACCATTTCCTGCATGAGCTCATCAGCATCTACCACTGTGCCTTCTCGCGATTTCATTTTGCCGGAAGGAAGATCAACCATTCCGTACGATAAATGATAGCATTGTTTTGCCCACTCATATCCTAATTTTCCAAGAATCAAAAACAGAACTTTGAAGTGATATTCTTGCTCGTTCCCAACTGTATAAACCTGTCCGGAAATATTTGGAAAATCGCGGAAGCGCAAAATAGCCGTGCCGATGTCTTGCGTCATGTACACCGAGGTACCATCGGAACGCAACAACACTTTCTGATCAAGGCCATCGGAAGTTAAATCGACCCATACGGAACCGTCTTCTTTTTTGAAGAAGATACCTTGCTCAAGACCACGCAGTACTTCATCCTTTCCCAGCAAATACGTGTCCGACTCATAATACAATTTTTTAAAGTCAACACCCATGCGTTTGTAGGTGGTGTCAAAACCATCGTACACCCAGCCGTTCATAGTCTTCCACAACTGAATGGTTTCAGCATCTTTTGCTTCCCACTTTTGCAGCATGTCAACTGCCAGTTTCATGATGGGCGCCTGCTTTTCAGCTTCGGCTTCCGCAATACCCTTCTCTAATAAATCCTTGGTTTGAACTTTGAAATTTTTATCAAACTCAACATAATATTTTCCAACCAGTTTATCACCCTTCAATCCACTGCTTTGCGGTGTTTCTCCGTTTCCATAAAGTTTCCAGGCGGCCATTGATTTACAGATATGAATGCCGCGATCGTTGATGATCTGTACCTTGTGAACTTTGTAACCGTTTGCTTTGTGAATTTCAGCAACGCTATATCCTAGAAAATTATTCCTCAGGTGACCAAGGTGCAAGGGTTTGTTTGTATTCGGTGAAGAATACTCAACCATGATTTCTTTTCCGTTAGATGGAAGGGTTCCGTACGAAGGATTGGAATAAATACCTGCAAAAACTTCAGCCCATGTTTTATCAGTGATGACGAGGTTCAAAAAACCCTTCACCACATTAAACTTGCTCACAATGCCTGAATGTTGAACAAGATATTCCCCCACAGCCTGGGCTGTTTCTTCCGGTTTCTTCTTTGAAATTTTTGTGAGCGGAAAACAAACCAGCGTGTGCGAGCCTTCAAACTCCTGGTTGGTTGGTTGCAGTTGTACCTGATCAACTGATTGACCAAACAAGGTTGTCAGTGCTTTTTGTATTTCGGAGCGAAGGGTGATGTCGAGATTCATAAATTAGCCAATAATCAATTAGCCAATGTGCCAATATAATCATCGGCTAATTGGCTAATCGACAAATTGAAAATTAAAGGTCAAGGATATACGCAAACATCAACGGAGCTACGATAGTCGCATCGCTCTCTATAATATACTTAGGTGTGTCGATGCTTAATTTTCCCCACGTAATTTTTTCGTTGGGCACGGCACCTGAGTAGGAACCATAACTTGTGGTGCTGTCGCTGATCTGGCAGAAGTAACTCCAGAACGGAACGCCATCGCGCTCTAAATCCTGGTGCAACATTGGCACCACGCAAATCGGGAAATCGCCTGCGATACCTCCGCCTATCTGGAAGAAGCCAATGCCATCTTTGCCCGCATTTTCGGTATACCAATCGGCCAACCACACCATGTATTCAATCCCTGACTTCATGGTACTTGCTTTCAATTCACCGGTTAAGCAATACGAAGCAAAAATATTTCCCATGGTGCTGTCTTCCCATCCGGGTACGACCATAGGCATATTCTTTTTGGCGGCTGCCACCATCCACGAATTTTTTGGATCGATTTCATAATGTTGCTCCAATTCACCGCTGTTTAATAAACGGAACATAAATTCGTGCGGAAACAAACGCTCGCCTTTGTCTTCGGCATCTTTCCATACTTTAAATAAATGTGATTGCAGTTTGCGGAATGCTTCTTCTTCAGGAATACAAGTATCGGTAACACGGTTCAGGTGGTTTTGCAACAGGTCCCACTCCTGCTCCGGTGTTAAATCGCGGTAGTTTGGAATTCTTTTATAGTGCGAATGCGCTACCAGGTTCATGATATCTTCCTCGAGGTTAGCGCCCGTACACGAAATAATATGCACCTTATTCTGGCGGATCATCTCTGAAAAGCTGATGCCCAATTCACCGGTACTCATGGCACCGGCCAGGGTTACCATCATTTTTTTTCCATCGGCAATGTGCTTTTTGTACCCTTTGGCTGCATCCACCAATGCGGCTGCATTGAAATGGAGATAGTGCTTCTCAATAAAAGATGAAATTGGTCTGTTTTGGCTCATGAATTCCTGAAATTTTTCGTTGCGCGAAATTAACAAAAACGATGGTTTTACACGAATCAGAAAAACCTGTTCGTGCCTTAAAAAAAAAGAACTATTATAGGGCATGATCAGCCTGGCATCCATTAAGTTACCCCTCTTTTTCCTGATTTGGTCAGAATTGCTTGCCCAGTCAGTGAGTAAAAATGATGGTTACGAAATTGTGCGCCAGGATGAAAAAATTACAATGTATGAACGATGGACGCCATACCCGGGAACATCAAAGGATTCACGTCAGATAAAATGTGTTTTCTATGCCAATAGCGACTTGTCAACAATGTTCGCTCACATTTATGAAGAGGCGAAAATCAAAACATGGCAAGAAAATATTCTCGAATACAGGATCACCTCCAAAAACGATTCCAACTGGATTGCATACAGTCATTATAGAATACCGTGGCCTTTGGCCAATCAGGATTATCTTCTGACTTACTCAGTACTTGAGAGAAATGAAAAAAGAATTATTCTGACCTTTTCGCATTTAATCGATGAAAAATTGGGCCCCATTCGCGATGGCGTTGACAGAAGGCCCACCACTGGAAAATGGGAGTTAGAAAAAATGGAGAAAGGCAAAACAAAAATAACTTATACAATTACCAGCCTGCCGTTAAACACACCTCGATTTATAACCGACCGTATTGTCCATAATAATTTAATGGCAACTATCAATAAACTGATTACAGTTACCGAGAAATAAATTCGCATGAAACAATCCTTCATTGTCTTCCTCCTCTTTATAACAACGACTTCTCAGGCTCAATCCACCGACACCCTGATGTTGATTGACAAGATTTTTTCAAAATGGAACAATGCAACACCGGGCGGGGCAGTTCTGGTTGCCCGAAATGATCGTGTTCTTTATCACAAAGCCTTTGGATTAGCCGACCTTGAACACAACGTTCCTAATACAACTGAAACCATTTTTGAAAGCGGCTCGGTAGCCAAGCAGTTCACTGCTGCCGCCATTTTATTGCTGGCCTTAGAAGGAAAACTTTCTCCGCAAGATGATGTTAGAAAATACATACCGGAATTTCCGCAATATCAAGCGCCAATCACCATTCAACACTTAATCAACCACACCAGCGGACTGAAAGACTGGGGAATAGTAGGTGGTATTACCGGTTGGCCACGGACTACCCGCGTGTACACGCAAGACCTTGCACTTCAAATTATGTGCAAACAAAAAACATTAAACTTTGTTCCCGGTAACGAATACTCGTACAGCAATTCAAATTATTCACTGCTTGTAACGATTGTTGAGCGCGTTTCAAAACAATCGCTGGCCGATTTCACGCGCACTCGTTTCTTTGAGCCGCTGGGCATGACCAACACCCAATGGCGTGATAATTTCCGGGAGGTTGTACCAAACCGTGCTATCGCGTACTCGCGGTCGGGAAATAGCTACCAGCAAAATATGCCTTTTGAAAATGTACACGGGCATGGCGGACTATTAACAACCACAGGTGATTTACTAAAATGGAACGCCTTGTTGGAGACACATCAGATTGGCGGTGATCAGGTGTATAACTGGCGGATTCAAAAAGGAAAATTGAACAACGGCCAGCCGATTAATTATGCAGGAGGGGTTTCAGTTAATTCTTACAATGGTTTTGCAGAAATTAGTCATAGCGGGGCAACTGCTGGTTATCGTACCTGGCTTGCGTATTATCCGCAGAAAAAAATTACGATTATCCTTTTAAGCAATGATGCCAATGGGGCTGTGGTAGGGGCTGGTTATGAAATTGCTCGTTTGTATTTCGGGCAACCTTCAGAAATAAAGGCAAAACTGAAGGCTGTTACCGTAAGCGAAACAGACTTGAAACGTTTTACCGGCACATATCGAAGCATTCGCAACTTCGATGTGTTTGGGATGGAATTGAAAGATGGAAAAATTCTATCAAACGGGAAAATTTTAAACATTGCCCATCGCGATACCCTTTACCTCAACCAGTTGAAATGGGTCTTAACTTCTCCAACCAAAATCATGCTGATCAATCAGCAAGATACCAGCAGTTACGTTCGCGTAAACCCGCCTGACCTGAATCCTAATTCACTGAAAGCTTTCACGGGAACATATTTTAGTGAGGAAGCAGACGCAACATTTGTTATTGAGGTGAGAGGTGCCGAAGTGTGGGTTATCGTTAAACCAGGGCTCTCGTTCAAAATCAATCCATCCTTTAAAGATGGTTTCTTCACCGATGAAATGGAGTTATTCGAATTCAAACGTGATAAGAAGGGTAACGTAACCGGTTTTGAATTAAGTCAATCACGCGCAGAGCGAGTTCCTTTTGTAAAAAAGAAATAGATTTATTTCACAGCCATTACCGGCCGAGCAGCAAGTGATTTTGAAGTAGCTTCCAATACTTCAAATCCGCTTTCTGCCATTCTGTTTTCGGTGTCGAGCGTAGGATTTACTTCCACAATTTCCCAAACGCAAACTTTAGGACTTTTTGCCAGTTCGGAGTTTAGCACTTTCGCTTCTTCCACAGTCAATCCGTTCGGAACAGGCGTACCTGTGCCGCTGGAAATGCGCGAGTCCAGGCTATCCACGTCAAATGAAATATAAATCAGATCGCAGTGTTCAAGCATTTGGAGCGTACGTACTGCAATTTTATCGGCTCCCAGTTTTTTCACATCCTCAGCCTCAATAAAATTGATGTTATACTTATTCATCAAATAATTTTCAGGCTTTTCGAAATCACGCACCGAAATCAACACAATATCCTCCGGCTGAATTTTCGCCCCTGGAATTCCCACATTTTTAATTTGCTCCCAGTAATCAATGGTTTCTCCTTTCGGGTCGTTCACTTTGCATTCGAGGTTATCAAATCCGCAAGCCATCGCCAACGGCATGCCGTGCATATTGCCCGATGGTGTAGTATACGGAGAATGAAAATCGGCATGGGCATCAATCCATACCACGCCCAATCTCTTTTTAGGAAATGCTTTTTTGATTCCGGCAATTGTTCCATAGGCGGTACTATGATCACCGGCAATCACCAGCGGAAATAAATCGTCTAAAATAGTTTCATACACTTCCAGACAAACCCGTTCTTCCATGATCAGCACACCATCAATGAATTTCGCATGGGCGTGTTCAGCACTATCAAACAAAAGTTCGTTTACATTTTCGACTTCAACCGAGTCGTGTTTCTTGAAAAAATCAGACTTGGCATCCAGACTGGCAATCTTAATAGCCTCCACCCCCAGGCTGGCCCCACGGGTGCCGGCTCCAATTTCAGACTTGACTTCTATGACTTTTATCTCTTTCACAATTAAAAAAATTTAAAAAAACGGTTAACCGCTTTCGTTAGGAATAGGGAAATACAATCTCGACCTTAAAGCCCTTTAGAAATCAGGCAGGGCATGCATCCCAATGGGAATTGGGACGAAAACGGGATTGGAATGACGGGTAACCATGGCTTTTAAAGCGTTGCAAAGATGGCAAAATTATACCAGATTTGCACCCTTAAAAACGTTAATTGTTATCCGTTAATAGTTAATGGATTCTTAACAAAAACGTCAATTTTTAGCTATAACATTAACTATTAACCATTAACTGATAACGCCAGGCATGAAGAGCTACCGTGAACTGATTGAACAGACTTTTGAATTTCCACAGAAGGAATTTAAGGTTCGTGATCATGAATTATTATTTAACGATGTTCCACTGATGGACATTATTAAACAGTACGGTACCCCGTTGAAACTTACTTACCTGCCCCGCATTTCTGAAAATATCAGAACCGTACAGGCGATCTTCAACAACGCTCTTCAGAAATTCAAATACAGCGGCAACTACACCTACTGTTATTGTACCAAATCATCGCACTTTTCATTTGTAATGGAAGAGGCCCTGAAGAACGACAATGTTCACATGGAAACTTCTTCAGCCTTTGATATTCCTATTGTGCGCGCCTTATATGCCAAAGGGAAACTTACCAAAGATTCCTACATCCTTTGCAATGGTTTTAAAATGCCGTTGTATACACAATACATTTCTGAATTATTGAATGATGGTTTCAAGAACTGCATTCCTATTCTGGACGAGATGGGTGAATTTGAAGAATACGAAAAAAATGTAAAGGGCGCTTACAGCGTGGGCATCCGTGTTGCGGCCGATGAAGAACCAAAATTTGAATTTTATACATCGCGGTTGGGTATCCGATACAGCGATATCATTCCTTTCTATAAAGAGAATATTCAGAATAGCGAGAAAGCAACCTTAAAAATGCTGCACTTCTTCATTAACACCGGTATTAAAGATACCGCGTATTACTGGAGTGAACTGAGCCGTTTCGTATTCAAGTATTGCGAAATGAAAAAGATTTGCCCTTCACTTGATTCCATTGACATTGGTGGTGGCTTCCCCATTAAAACATCGCTAACCTTCCAGTACGATTACAAATACATGATCGAACAGATCGTGGAAAACATCAAATGGATTTGTGACAAGAACAATGTGGAAGTTCCGAACATCTTCACCGAATTTGGAAGTTTCACCGTAGGAGAAAGCGGTGCAGTTCTTTACCAGGTTGTTGACCAAAAACTACAAAACGATAAAGAGCTTTGGTATATGATTGACGGGTCATTCATTACCCACCTGCCCGATGCATGGGGACTCAATCAAAAATATATTTTGCTTGCCGTTAACAAGTGGGATGACCCCTACCACAAAGTAAACATGGGTGGCCTTACTTGCGACAGCATGGATTACTACAACTCAGAAGCGCACACAGGCGAAGTGTTTCTTCCCATGATCAATGACGAAGAGCAATTATTTATTGGGTTCTTCCATACAGGCGCGTATCAGGAATCGCTTGGTGGCTATGGTGGCATTCAACATTGCCTTGTGCCCGCACCCAAACATGTACTTATCGACCGCAACGAAGACGGTGAAATTTCTACGCGATTATTTTCGGCACAACAAACACAGGAAAGCATGCTGAAAATTCTGGGATACCAGGATTAATGCATACCTGGTATTTTTGTTTCGGTATAACCACCCGGAATTTCAAAAGCCGATGCCGGCAATGACTCTTTCTTGATTTCCATTACTTGCATGGTCATTTTCATTTGCGGTGTGATCATTTCCATCTTCAGCGGAACGCCATCAATATTATCGTAAAACATTGATTGACCTTTCCCTACTTGTTGTTTAGACAAACTTTTTAAATCAAAGTCCTTAATCTCTTTCGTTGTCCAAATATACTGGGTAATTGATTTTCCCTCATGCGTGGTAGTGACAATCGATTTTGTGCAAGTGTAGTTCAGAATCTTTTGTGTTTCCGATGTTTTTGAAACTTTCACCTGGGTAGTGGCCGGATCGTTTGGATGGTTGCCTGCCATCTTTGAATAGGTTTTACTATTTCTGTTGATTAAAAACGTTTCGCTCTTATCTTCTTTATAAAGTGTTTCAGTACCACCCATCATGCCGCCTTCCATGTGTGTTAGAGTATTTCCATTTTTTACCCGAATGGTAAACCCGGTTGGCATCATCGAACTCATGTCTCCTCCTTGCATCATTTTCGTGGCATTTTCCATCTGCGCTTTCAATTGAGGGTTTTGCTCCATCATGGCCTTCATTTGAGGGTCATTCATTTTTTCCTGCATCTGTTTCATCTGTGCCTGCGTGGCCGGATCGCTCATTTTCTTTTGCGCCTCCTCCATTTGTGCTTTCATTTTAGGGTCGGTTATCTCGGATTTAACAGACCATTTAATGGTGCCCTCAAAGTTTTGAGCAATACAAAAGGATATTGCCAGCCAACAGAATAAAGTCAATACCGTTTTCATAATTTTCATCGTAAAATGTTGGTCATCGAAGGTACCTCAGCAAACTTCCGAACCGAAGCATTTTTACCCTTTTTATTTCAGATAAATTACGGTATATTCATTTTCCTTTCCTGCCTGCTTTTTCGCCTGCCTTCCGGTGGGTACGACAGAAAAGATAGTTGTAATATTTTATTAACCGCTCGCCTATGAAATGCCCGTTGGATGCAGTTTCTAAGCTACAGCATCAGCCTGCGCGGGTTCTTCATGACGACCAAACCCATAATCGCCTATGAAAGTCTATGATGAAAAACACCTGAAAAACATTGTGTTGCTGGGGGCTCCGAAAAGCGGCAAGACCCTCCTTGCCGAAGACATGATCTTTGAGGCGGGCATTACGCACCGCAGGGGAACCATCGAAGGAAAAAACACTGTATCAGATTACCACGACATCGAACAAGAGCGTGGTAATTCTATTTTTGCCACTGTCCTGCACACCGAATGGCGCGATTATAAGATTAACATCATAGACACTCCCGGTTTTGACGATTTCATAGGTGAAATGATTTCATCCGTTCGTGTTGCCGATACCTGTGTGATGACCATTAACGCACAACATGGCGTTGAAGTAGGAACAGAACTTATCTGGAACTACATCGACCAGTTTCAAAAACCAACCATTTTCGCCATTAACCAGGTCGATCATCCTAAATCTGATTTTGATGAAGCATTAAATTCCTTAAAAAGAACTTACGGAAGTGCGGTAACGCAAATGCAATATCCTGTAAACCAAGGTGAAGGTTTTAACTGTATCATCGATCTACTAAAAATGGTGATGTACAAGTTTCCTGTAGATGGCGGCAAACCTGAGAAACTTTCCATTCCAGAAAATGAAAAAGAAAAAGCAAATGAACTCCATAACGCTCTGGTCGAAAAGGCTGCTGAGAATGACGAAAAATTAATGGAAAAATATTTTGAAAAAGGAACGCTGGATGAAGATGAAATGCGTACCGGATTAAAACTGGGCATGATTCATCATGACGTGTTTCCGGTATTCGTCATGTCGGCTAAAAAAAATATGGGCAGCGGCCGCATGATGGGCTTCATAGACAACGTGGCGCCATCTCCGCTGGAAGCGAAACCAGAAAAAACATCCGATGGAAAAGAGTTACCGTTTGACCAGTCAAAACCCGCTGCCGTATTTGTTTTTAAATCACACCTCGAACCTAACCTCGGCAAACTCTCTTTTTTTAAAGTGATTTCCGGAGAAGTCACCACCAATTCAGAACTTATCAACAGCCAGACGGGTGCGGTTGAGCGCATTCACCAACTCTTTATCATGGATGGAAAAACACGCAATCCGGTAGATAAATTAGTTGCGGGTGATATTGGCGCAACGCTGAAATTGAAAGACACGTACACCAATCAAACCCTTCATGCCAAAGGATATGATGTAACGGTTCAGCCCATTGAATATCCGGAACCCCGCATCCGCACAGCCATTGTTGCCTTAAGCAAAAACGATGATGAAAAAATTGGTGAAGTTTTGAATAAGATTCACCAGGAAGATCCTACGTTAGAGGTTGGATACTCACGCGAACTTAAACAACTCATTATTTCCGGGCAGGGAGAAATGCACTTAGCTGTTTGTAAGTGGTTTCTGGAGCAGATGTATAAATTAAAAGCCGAATACAAATCACCCCGTATCTCGTATCGTGAAACCATACGCAAACCTTCGCCTGCCATGTACCGTCACAAAAAACAATCGGGCGGTGCCGGCCAGTTTGGTGAAGTCCATTTAAAAATCGAACCCTATTATGAAGGCATGCCGGAGCCGAAAGAGTTTCCAATTCGTGGCAAAGAAGTGATTGACCTGGATTGGGGCGGCAAACTGGTGTTTTACAACTGCATTGTTGGAGGCGTGATTGATGCACGTTTTATTCCATCCATCTTAAAAGGTGTGATGGAAAAAATGGAAGAGGGCCCTATTACCGGATCGTACGTTCGCGATGTGCGCGTGATGGTTCATGACGGAAAAATGCACCCGGTCGATTCCAATGATATTTCGTTCAAGATTGCAGGGATGATGGCGTTCAGAGAAGCCTTTCTAAAAGCAGAACCGATTTTACTCGAACCGATTTATGACCTTGAAATTATGGTACCAGAAGAAATCATGGGCGATGTGATGGGCGACTTACAAACCCGCAGGTCACTCATCATGGGCATTGACGCTAAAGGGAATTACCAGGTGATTAAAGCAAAAACTCCGTTAGCTGAATTAGATAAATATTCAACAACGTTACGCTCCATGTCGCAAGGGCGCGCCAGTTTTACACAGCGCTTCGCGGAATACGTGCAGGTACCGGGCGATGTGCAGCATAAACTCTCGAAGGAGTTGCAGGAAGTAGAAGCTGTTTAAAAGCTTCAAGCCTTAAGTCACAAGCCGCAAGCTCGTTAGAAACTCACCATAAAAAGCTTGCAGCTTGAGGCTTGTAGCTTGCAGCCTAACAACCTTACCACTCATAAAGCGCTCATAGCTTTCAATGCGCACATTTCGTATCTTGCGAGCTAACCCAGAGCAGTGAACGATTCTATTGTCATTATTCCCACGTATAATGAACGGGAAAACATTGAGGCAATCATCAGTGCGGTATTTTCTTTATCCCAACCGTTTGACATTCTGATTGTGGATGACAATTCGCCCGATGGAACCGCGACCATTGTAGAATCATTGCAACAGCAATATAACGCATCATCACAGCGACTTCATTTACTGAAACGAGCAGGAAAACAAGGACTGGGAACTGCCTATATTGCAGGGTTTCATTATGCATTGGATCGCGGGTATGAGTTCATCCTGGAAATGGATGCCGATTTTTCGCACGACCCTAAAGATTTGATAAGTCTGCGCAAAAAATGCATTGACGATGCCAGCGATGTATCCATTGGTTCGCGCTATGCCACCGGTGTAAATGTGGTGAACTGGCCTATGGGCCGTGTACTGCTCTCCTATTGTGCCAGTATGTATGTTCGGCTGATTACCACCATGCCCATTCGCGATACCACAGCAGGCTTTGTGTGCTACCGAAGAAAAGTGTTGGAGACTATTCCGCTCGATCAAATAAAATTTGTCGGCTATGCTTTTCAGATTGAAATGAAATTTCTGGCCTGGAAATACGGTTTTAACTTGCAGGAAGTTCCCATTATTTTTACCGAGCGAACCCGAGGCCAATCGAAAATGTCGGCAGGGATTTTTAAAGAAGCCTTCTTTGGCGTTTTACACATGACCATACAAAGCTGGTTTAAGAAATATGTACCGGTTGCCTGATGTGCTATACATTCAGGCACAAACCTAAATGTTAAAGCAAGTCTTTTCAAAAAAAAATGACCTGAAAAAGTGAGCAAAAAATCCTAACTTGAAACAAGTAATTTGCAATATATGTCGACAGTAGAATTAAGAAAGAGGCTGATTGAAAAAATCCAAAAAACTCAAGACGAGAGAATTCTCGAAGAGGCGTTCAGGCTCCTTGAATTGGAGGCAACGGAGGACATTGAGATTTATAAATTAAATGACGACCAAAAAAAAGCAATAGGTGAAGCCAGGCAGCAAATAAAAAATCGACAATTTTTTACAGACGAACAGGCTAACAAGGAAATTGACGAATGGCTAAACAAATAATTTGGTCTCTAAGAGCCCAAAACGACAGAAAAGACATATTGAAATTTTGGCGCGAGAAAAACAAATCGAACACGTATAGCAAAAAATTAGATCAACGCTTTAGAGAAGCGATTAGCATAATTAAGGACTACCCTCAAATTGGCAAACAAACAGACGACTCGAATGCAAGAGTCAAAATAATAACAGACTACCTGTTAATTTATGAGGAGATCGAAAATTCAATTATCATTTTAACAATTTGGGACAGCAGGCAAGATCCGCAGAATTTGAAAAAGATCTTGAAATGAACAGCCAGCCACTACCAACTTGTTTCTGTTAGCTTGAGGTTTGTGTTTATTGCACTTTCACTTCCTTGACTTAGTTAGTTTAAAGAAGTATGTGCCGGTTGCCTGATATAAAAGGAAGCCAACTGACCGCTTTCATCAGAAACATTAATGCCGCTGAAAGCAGACATTCTTTTTTGAATAGCGATGCTACATTTTACCCCCTTAACTTCATCCGCGCTTCCTGGTAGTCAATGATCATCATTTTTTTGTGGATGATTTCCTCGGCAATAGAGGGTTGGGTTTTATTGAGGTGGATGAGATGGTTTCGTTGTTGTTCTAAAAGCTTCAGATAGATATCGCTGGTTTTGCCGTGGAATTGAATATCCTTCTCCTCTTTCAATTGCCTTTGTATCTGGTCAAGCATGTTTTGAAAATTTGTACTTTTTTGTTCATCCTCTGAAAAAATAGTTTGCAAATATTCTAGTGAGACTTTCATCAGTTCTTTGTCCAGCTTCTTTGCTACTTCATGTTCCGGTTCAGGATAATCGACTTCTTTTAAATTGGCTCTTTTTAAAATAAAGGGCAGCGTTAATCCCTGTATTGTTAAGGTTAATAGTATTACAATGAAAGTGATAAACAGAATTAAATTTCTTTGCGGAAAAACATCACCATTGTCCATATAAAGTGGAATTGACAATGCGGCAGCCAATGAAACCACCCCTCGCATGCCTGTCCACCCAATAATAAAGGGGCCTTTGACTCCCGGTGGATTGGGGTCGGCCACGGTTATAAAATTTCGCATGATCAGCGTAACCGCTACCGCACCATACGCACTGATCAATCGTATTACAATTACCACGGCCGTTATCAACACACCATAACCAATGGCTTGTGCCAGGTTGGTATCGCCCAAGCCCCCGGTAATTTGTGGCAGGTCGAGCCCGATAAGGATAAACACCATACCGTTGAGAAGAAAAATAAGGCTTTCCCAAACATTGGTGCCATGCACCCGCGATATTGAACTTAAAAATTCGTAACGTTTCTGTGAAACGAACAACCCGCCCGCTACTACCGCCAACACACCCGAGCCATGTATTTCTTCTGCCAGTATATACATGAAGTAAGGAGCAATGAAAGTCAATACCACATCCATGTTGACATCGGTAGGCAACAGTTTATGCACTTTGACAAACACCCAGGCCAGGATAAGCCCGCAGCCCACGCCACCCACAACCATCCAGACAAACTGCAAAGCAGCTTTGGGTACATCAAACATTCCGGTAGTAACAGCAATGATGGCAAATTGTATGATGATGAGTGACGTGGCATCGTTCAGCAAACTTTCGCCTTCTAAAATAGTTGAAACCCGCTTCGGTATCTTGACAAACTTGGTAATGGCATTGGCACTCACCGCATCGGATGGCGACACAATGCCGCCCAGCAAAAATCCCAACGCCAGCGTAAAGCCTGGTATAATCCAATAAGCGGTAAAGGCCACGCTGATGGCCGTGATGAACACCACGATAAAGGCAAAGCTGAGAATGATTCTCCGCCACCGAAACAATTCCCGGAACGAGCAAGCCCATGCTGCTTCATATAAGATAGGCGGCAGAAAAAGAATGAAAACAATTTCAGGGTCAAGTACAACTTTGGGCAGACCCGGAATGAAACTGATGAGCAACCCCACAATAACCAACAATACGGGATAGGCAACCCGTAGTTTTTTGGCCAGCATGATGGTGCAAACGATAACCAGTAACAGCACGAGGAAGAGCAAAACAGGAATTTCCATGATGTATGTCTGTACAAGACAATACTAATTTAGAGATATTACATTTCCAACATTCATTTTGTCATCGCTAAATTGATTCAGCCGTGAAGTCGCAATGCGTGCCGGTGCAAATACATCCAGGCGATGTGCCGCCAAATTAATTCCTTGATGGCAATTTTGTCTTAGATGGTTTGAATTCCTGCTTCCGCAGTATTTTAGGCTGAGGCAAAAATAAAAATGAATGATGCAGCCACTGGTGCTCAGAAAATAATTGCACCTGTAAATATCTTATTCAATCCCTTTCCATTGAAATGACTGCGTTTAAAGTTGTCCGCCAACGCCTTTAAACTTCTCTATGAAAGCGGATATGCGCTGAAATACACTTTGCTTCTTGGTTAAATACTGCGGATTTAAAGGACTCATTTTCGGCAGCAGCGCATTCAGTTCTGTTCCGTTAGCACTGGCATATTCCCGTTTTAATGAAGTGGTGATATATCGTTTTGCTGCTTCTTCATTTAAGTTCTCTTCTGCAATTAGTTCGGTTGCTTCTGCTTTCTGTTTTTGCTGTGCAAAAGCAAAGAATGAATCAATTACATTCGCTTTGTCCTGAAGCGTATCAAGGTCGGTTTCGTTAATAAAATCAACTACCAAACTCTCTTTTGCTCTGTTGCCCACACTGGCACGGATTACCCTGCGTATTTCCTCAATCAGCGTGGCTTTGTCTTTCTTCTTTTTGTTGTGTTCAAAAATCAATTCCAGAATGTAATCAAGATTTATCTCCTGCGATTTTAATAAGTCAACCTCAAACACCACATCGTCCCAATCAATCGATGATTCTCCTTTTTCGTTGCCCTCTTTTTGGTGCCTAAGCCAATCGCGGATATCGTTATACGTAGAACGGTAATCCTGAACGGTCCGCTCTTTCAGCAATTCGATTTTTTGCATGGTAGCAATATCTTCATCGGTTACAAAATGAGCATTTTTAAATGCTTCAATTGCCTCAGGATTATTAACGTCAATGGATTGAAGTGCTTTGAGATGACTGAACTCATCGTAATTCTGCAAGATGTTTTCTACCCGCAAATACTCTCCAAACAGTTTGGCAAATTCTTTTTTGTCTTTTTCTTTTACGATTTCGTCAGGGTTGGGGAATTTCTCGTTTAATTCTTTTACTACTTCAATATACCCTCTGCGTGCTTCCCCTGTAACAATGTCGGAAAAGCCTTCCAAATATTCTTTGTAACTCTTTTCAAGAACAACATTCTTGGTATTCCTATCTCCGAAAAGTGTAATGGCATCAATGGTTGCTTTTTCTAAATCGCGGAAGGTAACAATGTTGCCAAAGGTCTTGGTGGCATCATAAATTCTGTTTGTTCGTGAAAAGGCCTGAATTAAACCATGATACCGCAAATTCTTGTCAACAAAAAGCGTATTGAGTGTAGGCGCATCAAAACCGGTGAGGAACATGCCGACTACAATAATTAAATCAACCTCTTTGTTCTTTATCCGCTTGGCAAGATCGCGGTAATAATCTTGAAAACCTTTACTGTCAATTCCATAATTCATTTTGAACATCGAATTATAGTCATTGATGGCTTTGGTTAAAAACTCTTTGGCCGTAACATCCATGGCCGATGGCTCAAAGGTTTCATCCACTATTTCGCCTATGGCATTCTGCTCTTCGTTGGCTGCAAACGAAAAAATGGTGGCAATCTTTAAACGTTTATGGTTAGACGGATTGTAATCCGTCTCTACGTTTTGCAGGTTGTTTAGTTCCTCATAATAGCATTTGGCGGCATCCACGCTGCTTACGGCAAACATGGCGTTAAAACCCTGGTTGCTTCCCCGGTTTCTGTGCGTTTTTATTCTGAAATTCTGTAAGATGTATTCCGATATTTCTTTGATACGGGCAGGATGCAGCAATGCGGTTTTGTTTTCTGCTGCACTTAATTTCTTTTCATCTATTTCGGTTTCTATGCTTTTAAATTGCGGACGAACATCATTATAGTCCACTTTAAATTTCAGTACTTTTTCATCGCGGATGGCATCGGTAATGACATACGAGTGTAATTCACGACCGAAAACACTTGCCGTAGTTTCTGCACCCAAAGCATTTTGCGGAAAGATAGGCGTGCCGGTAAAACCGAATTGATAGAACTTCTTAAACTTCTTTTTCAGGTTTTTTTGTGCTTCACCAAATTGCGAACGGTGTGCTTCATCGAAAATGAAAACCACTTGCTTTTGATATATCGCTAAATCACCCTCGGTTTTCATCAGGTTATTGAGTTTCTGAATGGTGGTAACAATTATCTTGTTGTCGTCCTTCTCAATATTCCTTTTTAAGCCTGCCGTACTTTCCGAATGGTTTACGCTGTCGGGCGAAAAGCGCTGGTATTCTCTCATGGTTTGGTAGTCCAGGTCTTTTCTGTCCACCACAAAAAACACTTTATCAATAAAATCTAATTGTGTGGCTAACCGTGCTGCTTTAAAACTGGTGAGTGTTTTTCCCGAACCGGTGGTGTGCCATATATAGCCGCCACCTTCTGCACACGACCATTTTTTTGCCAGGTACGAACTTTCAATTTTCCACAACATCCTTTCCGTTGCCGCAATCTGGTAAGGCCGCATTACCAATAACGTATTGCTCACATCAAACACCGAGTAGGTAAGCAGTACATTTAACAGCGTGCGTTTCTGAAAGAAGGTACTTGTAAAATCTTTCAGGTCTTGAATCCGCGTATTGTCTGCCCTTGCCCACTCCATGGTAAAGTCAAAACTATTTTTGTTGCGTTGAGTGGTGTTGGCAAAATAACGGCTGAAGGTTCCGTTGCTGATGACAAAAATCTGTATGTATTTAAAAAGTGAATTATCGCTGTTAAAACTTTCCTTGGAGTATCTGTGAACCTGGTTAAACGCTTCACGAATATGCTCGCCCCGTTTTTTCAGTTCTACGTGCACCAGGGGTAAGCCGTTTACCAATATCGTTACATCATAGCGATTGGCATGGGTGCCTTTTTGTTCAAATTGTGAAATGACCTGTACCTTGTTTCGTATGATGTTCTTTTTATCAACCAAATAAATGTTTTGGATGTGCCCATCGTCAAACACAAAATCGTAGATATAATTGTCGTGTATTTTGCGGCACTTATCTACAATGCCGTCACCGGGTTTGTCTAAATACTCCTCTACAAAACGTGCCCACTCCCCATCGGTAAACGCCATATTGTTGAGCGATTGCAGTTGCACCCGCACATTGGCCAACATGGCTTCCGGGGTATTGATAGTTGCCGGATTTTCATAACCCTGGTTGATGAGGTCTTGAATAAATTCCTTTTCAAGAGATGCTTCTGATTGAAAGGCAGCAGCAGGTTCACTCACCAGTGAATGTTTGGTGTATTTATCGAGAACGATGAAGTTGTTTGATTCGGCTATGGGTTTATAGGTGCTCATTTGTCTGAACTATGATTTGTTTATTGTCTTAACTATGATTTGTTTGATTTTTGTGATTGCCTTGATGAATTTTCATAATAATCATATCAATCACACAAATCACAATTAAGACGGTTTATACTTTTTATTCGTGAGCCGTTTGAAATTCAAGCTGGTTTCTCCAAAATTGATCAATAAACCAATTTCCAGATTATAGGCTTCTAAATAATTGATAGCCTGTGCAAAATGCACATCTTCTAATTTTGTGATGGCCTTCAATTCAACAGAAACAACACCTTCTACTAAAAAATCCACCCTCCTTGTTCCGATTTGTTGTTCTCTATAAAAAATAGGCATTTCAAATTCTCTATCAAAAGAAATTCCTGCTTCCTTCATTTCAATTTCTAATGCCCGCTGATAAATCACTTCCTGAAAACCATTTCCCAATGTTTTATGCACGGTCATGGCACAACCAATGATTTTGGAAGTCAGTTCTGAATATTTGTATTGTTCGTTTATCATTTGTCTGAACTATGATTTCTTTGATTCTGGTGATTGCCTTACCTGCTGTCTGAACTATGATTTATTTGATTCTTGTGATTGCTGTCTGAACTATGATTTGTCTGATTTATTTGATTGCCTTGATTGTATTTAAAATCATTCATTTTCATTTGTTGGTTTTAAAATCATAATAATCACCCTAATCACAAAAATCATAGTTCAGACATTTTCACAGTTCAGACAAATGCCAGCAACCTATCCCGATAATATTCATACTGCTTTTTCCTCAATTCTATTTCTTTGGGCAAACCCTCGCTGATGCTGTTGGTCAACGTATCAAATTTATCTAAAATGGAAACAATGCGTTCTTGTTCGGAGAGGGGCGGGATGGGGATTTTGTAGTTTTTTATAATTCCTGAATTTAAGTCACCTCTTGCACCTTGACCAAGACTTTTAATACTTTCATAATTTAAACTCACCCAATGAAAAACATATCTATATAATGCTTTTTGTGGATTTATTTCTAAACATAAACAGTGTTGATTAGTAGTCAATGGTATTTTATTAATGGCGGAACGCCCTGCTGTTGCCCCTGAAATCGCTATTATAACACAATTGATTGGAATCCATTTTGCTGCCGTTTCTTTAATAGCTAATTCAGTTATATTAATTTCAGTGCTTTCTATATCTGAAAACTTAACCTCTTGGGTTCTTAACCAAGGAATAGTACCGTTGTTATAATATTTTGAATCACCAGCTTTCGGAGTACTTCCAGAATATGATTTTATTACCACTTCCCCCAGCGTTTTCCACTCCACTTCTTTATTATTCATTAACCATTTACCATTCACCATTACCGGCATTAACAATTCTTCCCTGTAAAAGCTATACTGTTTTTTTCTCGCTGTAAGCTCTGCTGTAAGCTCTGCTGTAAGCTCTGCTGTAAGCTCCGTAAACGTATCAAGAATACGAACGATTTCTTGCTGGACGGGAAGGGGTGGGATGGGGATGAGGAGTTTTCTTACAATCTGTGCATTTATGTTTGTCTGTGAACCAGCACCAAGCGATTTAATATATTCATATTGACTTAGCAAAAAATGGTACACATAACGATAGTGTGCAACTTCTTCATTTAGCTGAATATTTGCACAAGCCTGGTTTGTAGATAATGGAATTTTGTTGATGCCAACTTTTCCAACAGTAGCACCGTACATTGCAACAATTACGCAGTTCTCAGGAATCATTTTAGCACTTGAGTTTTTTAGACCTGCTTCTGTAATTTTTATGATAGTATCCCAAATATCTCCATTACCAACTTCTTGAGTACGCAACCAAGGTATATCACCATCATAGTAAGATGTAACTCCTGTTTTGGGAGTACCACCAGAAGAAATTTTTATAGCCACTTCCCCCAGCGTTTTCCATTGCACTTCTGCGCCTTGCAATAATTTTTGTATGTAGTTCATTGTGTGTTTCTTTTGTCTGCATCAGGATCTACTTGATTTTAGGATATTCAGGATTAATCCTGTTCATCTTTTAATCCTAAAAATCATGGTTCAGACGGTTTTTCATTTTTTGTTGTTTCTGCTTTCAATTCTTGCTTTTGTCATTCGTTCACGCAAACCGCCTTCTTTTAAAAACGCCTGCTCCAATGTTTTTAGTTGCCTGTTCAGCAAATAGGTAGCAATAATTATTAAGCCTCTTAGCGCATTGGCACAAACTTCGGGGCTTTCGTTTTCTATTGCTTTCTTAAATGTTTCGTAGTTGGCATTGGGTGTTTGGTTAAGTTCTCTGAGGCGTTTGGTTAATTTGTGTTCTTTATCCCAAATTGGTAGTTTATTGGTTCTTAAAAAATCTTCGTAGTCAATTAAAAGCTCTTCCAAAGAAGCCCGTGCCACATTGGTTAGTTTTATTTCAGTTTCTTTTGAGGTAGCAGATGCCATACTGGCTTCGACAATATTTTGTTTGCCACTGCGTGCGGCTTGCACCATTTGATCAATAGTGCGGTCATATTTTCTAAAAAACCTATTGGTAAAATGCACCGTGCCATCATAGATAATTTCTGCCTTTTGGTAGCTTATCAGGTTTCTGTATCCGCCATGGGTGGGTATAAAGCCGTTTTTATCTTGGTCGTTGCTCATGGTGTAAGTCTTTTAGGGACTTGTGGGACACGGGCGACATACTGTCGCACAAGTCCCTGTAGTCCCACTAGTTTATTTTCAATTCTCAATTTCATTGATGATTTTATCAATATCGGCACGCAGTATATTTATCTTTTCTACCGTTTTAGCAATCTCATTATTCAACTGCGTAATATCTACTGCTTCGCGATTATCCTTTGCTTCTATGTATGAACTCACCGAAAGGTTGTAATCGTTTTCGGCAATCTTGGTATTGTCAATGGTCTTCGCTACATGTGCTACATCTGCTTTGCTGTCGAACATGGCCATAATCTTTTCAATGTGTTTATCTTCCAGCACATTGTTGTTGGTTACTTTCTTAAAGAAATCTTCACCGCTGGCATCAATAAATTGCGTTTTGTTTTCGGTTTTGTGTTTAGACAGTACCAGGATATTTACGGCTATGGTAGTGCCAAAGAATAAGTTGGGTGCAAGGGAAATCACGGTTTCCACAAAGTTGTTATCCACCAAATATTTTCTGATTTTCTGCTCGGCACCGCCACGGTAAAAAATGCCCGGAAAGCAAACAATGGCTGCCCTTCCTCTGCCGGACAGATAGCTGAGTGCATGCAGCACAAAGGCAAAGTCGGCTTTCGATTTAGGAGCCAGCACACCGGCAGGCGCAAAGCGGTCGTCATTAATCAGTGTTGGGTCATCGCTGCCAATCCAGTTGATGGAGTAAGGCGGATTGGAAACAATGGCATCAAAGGGTTTTTCATTGCCCAGTTCGGGATGCAGCAGCGTATTGCCCAGCACAATATGAAACTTGTCGTAATTGATGTTGTGCAAAAACATGTTCATACGGGCAAGGTTATACGTGGTGTGGTTTACCTCCTGCCCAAAAAAACCTTCTTCAATAATATGATTGTCGAAATGCTTTTTGGCTTGTAACAATAAAGAACCCGAACCACAGGCAGGGTCGTAAATTTTGTTCACACTCGTTTGCTTGTGCAAAGCCAGTTGGGCAATGAGTTTTGAAACGTGTTGCGGGGTAAAAAACTCACCGCCACTTTTTCCGGCATTGGCGGCATAATTGGAGATGAGAAACTCATAAGCATCGCCAAAGAGGTCAATCTGGTTGTCTTCAAATCGGTGGCTCAACTTGTCGGTTGCTGAGCTTGTCGAAGCACCAAAGTTGAGTTCTTCCACACCTTTGAGCACGGCAGCCAGGCGGGTGTTTTTGTTGGCAACGGTATTGCCGAGGCGCGAGCTGGTGGTGTCGAAGTCGGCAAACAACCCTTTGATGTCGTCTTCGGAAGCATAGCCGTTGGCCGAACTTTCAATGGCATCAAAAATGGCTTTGAGGTCGGTGTTGAGATTGGCATTGGTGTTAGCGGTTTTCACCACATTGGCAAAAAGCTGAGAGGGGTAAATGAAATAGCCTTTGGTTTTGATGGCATCGTCTTTTATTTGGGGCGTGATGACGCTGTCTGCTAATGAGGCATAATCGGTGTTTTCATCATTAAAGTAATTGGAAAAATTTTCGCTGATAAAGCGGTAGAACAGTGTACCGAGAACAAACTGTTTAAAATCCCAGCCATCCACCGAGCCGCGAACGTTGTCGGCTATTTTCCAGATTTTGTTTTGCAGTTCTTGTCGTTGAGCTATGCTTGTCATTTCTTATCTTTTAATAAGTCTTTTGGTTTAATTCCTTTTACTTCCAACAGGTCTTTTATTCTGTTCATGACCATCTGAAATGTGTTGGCTAAGATAGTTTTAATTTTTTGGCTGCTTTGTTTTTTCAGTGCAAAAACCGGTTGAATTATGGATAGTCTGATTGGTTAGGATAAAACCAAGGGTGCCTCCGAAAGCAGGTTTCCGGGGTTGCAGTTTTCAACAAAGTCACGGTACTTTTAGTAGCTAAAAATTTTCTGATAGATAACATACCGTACCAAAGTTGATGCGATGCTTTACACACGCATTGATGTAAAAAAAGTGTTGGGGGTTTCGCCCAGTGAGTATCACAACAGGGCTGAGTATGCTTATATTCCCCAATACCTTTTTTCCAACAACAAAATATCAGAACTTAACCACCGGAATTGTTGTTTCCTACAACCGGTAACGAACAATAGCGTTAAAGTTTGTTTAATAGTTTCAGGTTTTATTCTGAATCCTACAATTTTTCTTTGCGTCTTTCGTCCCACACAACAGTCATATTCCTATACTTGCATCCCCAATTTTCAATAACCCTTTACTATGGAGAATAAAAAGAAACCCAAAATATCAATGGCCAAAGTGTTCAAAACCATTATCTGGCCACGAAAAAATATCATTCTGCTCGGTTTTGTGCTGATCCTGATCAGCCGAGCGTCCTCCATCGTTCTACCCTATTCGGTTAAGCCCATTATTGACGACATTATCGGTAAAGGCGATATGTCGAACCTCAAATTGATTCTGATAGGCGTTACAATTTCTATCCTGGTTTCGGCCATTATATCGTATGCCCTAACCATGATCCTGAGTGTTGAGGCCCAACATCTGATTTCCGTGTTGCGGGGCAACGTTCAGAAACATCTGCTCAGGCTGCCCACGCGATTTTTCGATAATCAACAAACAGGTAAATTAGTAAGCCGTGTGATGAACGATGTAGAAGGCGTACGCAACCTGGTGGGAACTGGCTTAGTGCAGTTGGTGGGCGGCATTCTCATGGCGGTCATTTGTCTCTTCTTCCTGATCAGCATCAGCTGGACTTTGACCTTATTTAC